>ERZ835980.329-NODE-329-length-67044-cov-5.092179_pt1 | contig 67044 bp, 42 predicted proteins | sample MGYA00519943_ERZ835980 | MGnify/ENA primary metagenome ERZ835980 (study PRJEB31850, sample SAMEA3708791) | human gut metagenome | biome: human gut; feature: human-associated habitat; material: faeces | place: China | collected 2014 ... | reverse complement strand
AAAGCAATATTTGTAAAAGTCATCTCGCGTAAGCGAGCCGGGCGCAAAAACAAGTCCTGTTGACTGCGTAATAACGCGTAAAAATTGCACTTTTGCACTCAAAATAAATTTTACGCAGACCGCAACGTGACATGGCATAAGAGTTAAAACTGAGATAAATAAATTTTATTTAGAAAACAACCCCATCCGCACGCCTGTCGCGCGGCAATTTTGCCGTAAGTTACATGGACGTACCGTAGTAGCGAGGCGGTCACTTTGAAAAAGGCTGTGGTAGAGAAAAATATTTTAAATCCTCCCGTCGGTGGATTGTCAAGGGGCGAGTAGTCCCTTGAACGGCTTTTCGACTGCTTTTCTCCGTAGAAAAGCGTATATTTAAAGTCGCACTTTGAAGAAAATAACCCGTTTCAGCCCAAAATAAGCAACAGTCAGCCAAGCGCAAGTGTCTCCACTCGGTGTCAGCTCTTTTTGAAACTCGACGCAGTGAACCCTGTTTTTTGGCGGAAAGTCCTGCAAAAGTGCTCAACGTCGTTAAAACCGCAGGCGGCTGCAACTTCCGATACGGAAAGACTCTGCTTTGTGATGAGAAGCTCTTTCGCACGTTTGATTCTCACGTCAATGAGATAAGCAATGGGGGAAATGCCGTAGATTTTCTTGAAAGTCTGCCTGAAAGACGTGTGGCTCATCATGCATAGCTTGCTTAACTCGTAAGAGGAAATTTCGCGGTCAAAATGCTCGTCAATGTACGCGCGTGCAGGTTCTACGGCAAGGTACGCGGTTTTTCCGACAGTTTCGATTACGTCGTTTTCGAGAATTTCCGCAATAGCCTCGTATAAAGCCGATATGCTGTGCATTTCGGAGTGCGGACGTCCGGAGTGATAGTTCTTTACAATCTTGCGGCAGTAGCTGTCAAATAGTTCAAAAGACGAGGGCTTTGCATATATTACCGGCTGGGTAAGACCGTACCCCGGCAAAGTCGTGAAATTTACCGTGTAGTGCGTGTTGGTTTCATCGTAAGGATTTTCGCACGTGTACGCCGCTTTTTCGGAAAACAGCGCGATCTCGCCGGGATCAATAACTCGTGAAGAACCGTCCGCAAAGCAGAAGTTGGTTTTTCCGCGTACCGAGAATACAAGTCCGCAGACATTTCTGCCCTCTTTGTATCCCGACCATATGTCGCCCGGAAGACAGTCGCAGTAAATTGCAAGGTTTATTCCGCTGATTATGACCGGAGGCTGCTTGCTTATGTCCATATGCGTCACTCCTTTTGTTTTATGGTATCATGACTTTGAAAGAAAGTCAACGCTCTTGTCAGATTCATCAATAAATATGTCAGATTGTTCATTGAAAAATAAACGGCGCGCGCTTACAATGAAGATGAAATAAGTATATCCGGCAAATTCAAAGGAGATTTTTGATTATGAGATTCGGAGCGTATTATTACGATACATGGTATAAAAAAACACCGCAGTGGACGGACAGACTGCTCGGAGAGTTTTCTGGACGCGAACCCGTGTGGGGCTGGCTTTCAAACGATGTAAAAAGCATGGAAACGCAGATAGACTATGCACTTTCCGGCGGACTTGATTTCTGGGCGTTCGACTGGTACTATCCCGAAAAGAGCGACGAAGAATTTATCCCGGCAAAAGAGGCGCTTTTGCAGCTTTCGGAGAACGGATTTATAAAATCGAAAAATTCCGACGAATCCTATTACCGCGAACCAAATTACGCGCTTGAAAGATTTTTCGCGGCAAAGAATTCCGAAAAACTAAAATTCTGCCTGCTTGTCGCAAACCATGACGGTCATCACGGCTCGTGGATGCTTACGGATAAACGCTGGAACGACGCGTGCGAATATTTTCTGCATTATATGTCAAAGCCCAATGCGCTGAAAGTTGACGGAAAGCCTCTCATCATAATTTTCAATACCGATATTCTCGTAAGAACCATGGGCGGTGAGGAAAACGTCGGAAAAGGAATTGAATATCTGCATGATAAGTGCGTAAAATCGGGACTCGGCGGCTGTGTTGTCGCGGCAGCGTTCCCGGCATTCAGAAATCCTGATTGCAGTATTGATGAAAAGCCCGACAGATGGAAAACGTATTCCGAAAAACTGCAAAAACTCGGTTTTGACGCCGTTACCGGATATAATTACAGCAGACATTTCTGCCTTGATAAAAACGGCAGTAAATTCTATGAATATCCGTTTGATAATCTCTGCTCCGATTATGAAAAGGTGTGGGAACTCATGGCTGAAAACTCTGTGCTGCCCTATATGCCTGCGGTAAACGGAGGCTGGGACTGCCGTCCGTGGCAGACGGTGTGGGAAACGTATGAAAGCGTCGGTCAGTATATGCCTGATACCTGCTATTCCGACGATATGTCGGGCGAAAAACTCGAAAGACACGTTAAGAATCTTGAAAGCTTTATCGCGGCACATAAGGATAAGTGCCTGTCGGATCTTTCGGTGTGCTACGCATGGAACGAACTCGGCGAGGGCGGATTTATCGCTCCGACCAAGGAAAAGGGCGACGAATATCTGAGAGCAATAAAGCGCGCAATAGGCTGAAATCTGACGGATATATCAAAAAACACGACAGAATGTTCAATGTAAATATAAGCGTCGGCGTGTAGAATAAAAATACTGAAAATTATTTGATGTAAAAAAGGAGGATAACAGGTATGAGAAAAGCACAGGCGGCTGTTTTTGCGTTTGCAATGTGCGCGGTTATGGCAGTGTCGTCATCCGCGGCAACGGCTTTCGCAAAGACAAAGGAATATCCCGAAAATAAGTTTTCTGACGTGAAAAGCGAGAGCTGGTATGCTGGAGAAGTAAAGAGCGCATACGAATTCGGCTTTATGGACGGCGTTTCGGAAAAAAGCTTTTCTCCGGCGGGAAACGTTTCGGTATCTCAGGCGGTAACGCTTGCGTCAAGACTGAACGCTGCGTATAACAATGCTACAATTCCCGAAACCGGCTCCGCAAACTGGTATGACGCATACGTAAACTACGCGAAACAGAACGGCATTATCTCCGAAAATGAGTTTGATTCGTTTGACAGATCCGTAACGCGCGGAGAAACGGCAAAACTTCTTGCGTGCGCACTTCCGAGTGATTGGTACGGCGCCGTGAACGATATAAAGCGCGTGCCCGACGTCGTAAAGGATTATGATAAATATGACGCCGTAATGCTTTTGTACCGCGCAGGCGTGCTGTGCGGAAACGACGAATACGGATTTTTCCGTCCCGACGACGGAATTACGAGAGCCGAGATTGCTGCCGTGCTGAACCGTACCGCAAATCCCGAAGAACGTAAAAAAGTTACCGTAAAAACTGTCAGAGAGGCGTTTTATCTTATCGACGATATGACAATGACGCAGACCGTCAGAAATATCGAGTATCTCCGTTCGGGCTGGAATTACGAAAACCGTTTTGACAGCGGCGTGAACGTCTCAAACAAAACCACCGCAACTCTTGCCGACAGCTCGGATAAAGGATATGTTTCCATAAACCGCGCATTTGAGGCGCAGAACAGCGGCACACTTACATTTGAAACAAGCGTTGCACTTGCAGGGGCAAAAAACGGCGCAAGAGTGTACTTTGAAAACTCGGACGGCAAAAACGTTCTTGAACTCTATACAAAAGACGGCGAATTCCATATAAAAGGCAAGAGCGACGTAAATACGGGACTTGCCGTAAAGAATACGACTTATTTCTTTAAGCTTTGCATCGACCTCGATACAAATGAGGGTACATTTTCCTGCGACGGCGCAAAGATATGCACTTTCTCGCTTTCCGATGACTATACGGATATGTCAAAGCTGTATTACTCCACGACAAAGGAAAATATTCTCGTAATGATGCCGAAACTTTGCAGGATATATATGAATTATCCCGTAAACGAAGATTTTGCATCTGGAAAACTTCCGTTTGATGTTGAAACGGATACGGCAGCCGTTGCGTCGCTCAATCAGCCCGGCGACGTATACAGCTTAAAGCTTGAAGAAAACGGATATGTGAAAAAGTCCTTTGATAAGATCGACGGCAAGGCTGTTTTCGAATGCTATGTTCTCAAACAGGACGAAAACGCAAAGCTTCGCATTTTGCTCGGCGCAGACGATAAGACTCTGCTTGAAGTAAAGCTTGAAAACGGAAAAGTTTTGTCGGGCAGCGCGCAAAGAGCGCATAAGGCAAACATCTGGCAGTGCATACACGTCGAAACGGATTTTGCAAATAAAAAAGCGCAGATATTCGTAAACGGAAAGTCTTTGGGATTTGTGAGCACCGACAGCGGTTCTTTCGATAATATACGCTTTGAGTATGATAAGAACGGCGCGCAGTCTCCTCTTTACATAGACGATATAAAGGTGTACCGCGCATATGATTATCCCGATTACTGCCCGAAACCCGAAAAGGCAGAGTCTCCCGATTATACTCTTATAATGAGCGTGTGCTCGATATGGAGAGAGGGGACACACTATGGCTGGGATTTTGTTTCGCCGTTTGAAGAAAATTCTCCGCTTCTCGGTTACTATGACGAGGGCATACCCGAAACCGCCGACTGGGAAATAAAGCAGATGACAGAGCACGGCATGGACGCGATACAGTATTGCTGGTTTGCAGGCGTTCCGTCAACCTTTGACTGGTCGGAAAACGCATATTCGGTTCCCATGAAACGTCCGCAGCTTTATAATGCGCTGCATGACGGATACTTCTACGCAAAGTACAGCGATATGATAGATTTCTGCATACTCTGGGAAAACGGCGCGTTCAAGTATGAGTGGACGGGCGGAAAAACAATGAGCCTTGACAGCTTTAAAAACTGGTTGTGGTACTATTGGGTTGATTATTACTTTACAGATCCGAGATACCTTGTCATAGACAATAAACCCGTGCTTGAAATATACAGCCGCGATAATTTCCTTACGCTTTTCGGCGGCAAGGATAAGGACGAACAGCAAAAGAAGGCTGCCGAAGTTATAAAATTTATGCACGACGACATCAAAAACTACGGCTTTGACGGAATTATAATCACTTTCTCAGAGGACGGACTTGATTCCAACATTGTAAAAGCAATGAAGAGTATCGGCACCGACGGATTTATAAACTACGGCTACGGAAAACAGTCGTATGATCCCGAATGGTTAAACGACGTCTATACAAGAGCCATAGACAATACAAGGTGTGATGATGAGGATTACGACGGATTTGCCTTTGTTCCGACGGTTGCCGTAGGCTATAACATAGTTTCGTGGGAGGGTACGCGCACGCCTCTTTCGACGGTCGATGAACATAAGCAGACGCTTGAATATGCAAAGCGCGTGCTTTCAAGAAATTATAATAAGAGCGAGAAATGGGCAAGAGAGGTAATATACTTCTCAACATGGAACGAATTCGGAGAGGGACACTGGCTAGCACCGTCAGGACTCAACGGCTTCGGATATGCCGACGCATGGAGGAGCGCCTTTACAAACGCGCCGGACGAGCATACCGACGTTCTTCCGACGGCAAACCAGAGCGCACGTATAACGCACCTCTATAACGATACGAGAACGTCCATACGTTCATGGGGACAGGAACCCGAAAATCCGGCAGACCGTCCTTCCGAAGTCGTCTTTAAGATAACTGGAGAGGATATGTCAAAACCCGGCTGGTTCTTCTATAAAGTTGACGATAAGAACTTTGACGGCGGCGTTCTTCACGGAAAATCCAACGCGGCAGACCCCTGCATCTTCTCTCCGCAGGATACTGATCTCGATATAGACACATCGCGTGTCGCAATGATACATATTCGTATGAGATCGCCCGACGGCGCCGACAGCGGACAGATATACTTTGTAAACGATGACGACGTGTTCGACAGAACTGCGTTCAATCCGTGGGTGGATAAATATTCGGTGTTCTTCTCCGTACCCAAGAGCGAGAACGGAGAATATTCGGATATATACGTCGATATGACAAATACAAGGTATCTGAAATACTGGACGGGTAAGATTCACAGACTGCGCTTTGATCCGCTTGACATGGCAGACAGGGAATTTGATGTTGAGTACATCGAATTTCTGGGTTACAGCAGTGCGCAGAAGAGCGTCGGAATAGACGTGGATTCTTACAGGCTTTCAATTCCGACAAGCCATATAGAGCGCACCGAAAACGAAATGTACGTTGTAGCCGATCCGTCGACAGGAATTTTCAGCGCCAATAATTTCTACCATGAGTATAACAGATTTACCGGCAGACTTTACATAAAGACCGGAACCGATACCGAGTTTGTCTTTAACGACGGCAGCGACACCGTACTTGTAAACGGACAAGAACTTAAACTTGAACGCAAAATTGCACTCTTTGACCATGTTCCCGTACTGCCGCTGAGGTTCATACTCGATAAATCCGGCATAAATTATGCTCTTGACGATTCGGGACTGCATATTAAAATACGTCCCGAAAAAGCTGAGGTTTATGATGAGAACGCAAATAAGGATTCCTATGAATTTGATACCGACGGCGATATTTCGGGCTGGACACCGTATAACGCGCAGGTGTTTGTATCTGACGGCGCGATGACTATCTATCCGTCGGAAACAGGCGGCAGCAACGGATATGATCCGTATATAATGAAAAACTCGCTTAAAATTCCGGCGGCGAAATATCTGTCCGCACAGGTACGCATAAAGTGCGACTTCGGCGTAAATATCAATGGCGAAACAAGAACCGCGTTTGTGCTGTATTTTGCAACAGATACAGATTCGAGGCTTGATGAGGTCAAGACTTACCGTGTTGACGCGCTTGAATGTGAAACAAGCGGAAAAGATACGTATATTCTTGATTTCGACCTTGCATCAAATGAAAAATGGAGAGGCACGGTAAAGACGCTGCGTTTTGATCCTCCGGAAAATAACGGAACGTACAGTATAGACTATATACGTTTTGTGCAGAACCAGGACTGGAAAGAAGAGGACGAAAACAAGAACACAAATACAAAGCCGCAGACGCCGGCTGCCGATCTTTCAAAGGTAATCGGAACAGAACCCCATGAAAAGGTTGATTCCGTACCCAATGACGACTCGTATGAATTTGATAAAAAGTCGCTTTCGGGCTTCGGCATACTCAACGCCGATTATGAGTTTGACGACAACAACCTTATACTCAAGGCAAAGCCTGCGTCCTACGCAAAGAGCGGATATGACGTCGGAATACTCAAATCCGGACTTGAAATCGATTCGTCGGCTTATAAATATGTGACCGTGCGCGTAAAGTGCGAGTTTGCGGCAAATACCGACGCGTCGTATGTACCGACAGTCAGCAAAATTTACTTTACCACCGATTCCGACGATAAGCGAAACGAAACAAAAACGCTTAAATGCGATATAAAGAACGCATATGACGACGGCGGCGGATATTACGTATTTGTCTATGAAACAAGCGCCTGCGAGGAATGGAAAGGCAAGATTACGTCTGTATTGTACGATCCGACCGATAATAACGGAACGTATACAATCGACTATATCAGATTTGTAAAATAAAAAAACGGCAAAAATCAAGGAATTTTTGGCGAAAGGAGGACGGATATATGAGAAAAGCATATGTTTCTCCGGAAATGACGGCGCTTTTGTTTTCACCGAATGAGGATATTCTTAACGGCAGTTCCGTTGTCATTGACGCAGACGATTTCTTTGACCCGAATATAGAAGTTTGAGTTTGTGCCCCGAAAAAACAATAAAAAGAAAGAGGTTAATTATGAAAAACACATTGAAAATACTCGGCGCGGCACTTGCGCTGTGCACGGTGTCAGCTTTTGCGGCATCTGCACTTCCGGCAGCCGAATATGCCGAAAACGCGGCTGAAGAAACGCAAGACACGATAACCGAAACCGCACAGGCTTTTGCTGATGACGATATAATCGCGTCGTGGGAATTTGATGCTGCTGACACCGCAACACGCTTTGAATCGACCGAACGCTCGGGATATGCCGCAGGTACCGTCGAATGGGACTTTAATACCGAAGAACTTGCAGGCGAAACGATAAAGTATGTTTCCGTAACGCCTAAAGCTGCCGAAAGCGTAACCGACGGACTTTGCCCGAACGTGTATTTCAAGCCCTCCGCCGACGCCAACAGCTATTACGGCTTTACCGGCACGGATCTGTCTGCGATAGACCGCATAGAAATGCGCGTAAGACTTGCACAAGCCAACCAGTACGCGGCTGCGCTTCCTGATTATACCACCGTTCAGATTCAGGGCAGCTACCGTCTGCTTGCAAACAAGACAATAACCAAAGAACAGGCTGACGAATGGGTAACGCTTTCCGTAACGCCCGAAGAATTTCTCAATACACCCGCAAACAACGCGCTTAACTCTCTGCGTTTCTATATCGCACCAGGACTTTACGAGGGCTGGACGCTTGACATAGACTACATAAGAGTATATAAAAAGACGTCGGCTGAGGTCTATACCGCGTCCGTGTATGTTGACGGACAGGAACTTTCAGACGCAACAAACAGTGTTTGCTTTGACAGCGGTATTTTCACGTTTACTTTTGATAAAGCGCCCGGAGTTGCGGCGGAAAAGTTTACGGCAGACGTTCTCGGCGATACCGTAGGCAATTTTAGCGCGGACGGAACAGTTATGAGCGGCGACGGTGTTACATATACCGTTTACGCAAGACGCGATCTTCGCGGAAAGACCGTAACTTTTGCCGATAAGACAACATCTGAATACGAGTATAAGCTCGGAATGACAGCGGCATTTGCGTCTGCCGGAAAAGAGGGACGTAACGTATTTGTAAACGGAAACTTTGAAAATCCGTATCTTAATAAGTGGCAGGTATGGGGAGCAGGCAGTTATACATCCGCGATAACCGACGGCGGTATGAAAGTAACTTTCGGCGCGTCAAACGGAAACTTTAGCCTGTTTGCATACAACCACGGAGGTACCGCAGCGTTTGAAAAGGGCGCAAAGTATCTTTTAAGCATAAGCGTTACATTCCCGTCGGCGGATCAGCCGTCGGCGCTCGGTGCAAATACCGTAGACCTCTATCCGTATCTGCTTACGACAAGCGACGTTCGGTTCAGGGCAAACAGCGGCAACTATTTTGATAAATGGTCGGATCCCGCAAAATATCCTACGCTCAATGAAAATCTTAACGCAAATTCGATAATACTCAATTACAACGGCAGAAACGATACCGTTCAGAGCGTCAGCCGCATTTTTGACACGTCGGACGACGCCGTAACCGAGGCGCTTTGCAAAACTCCTTACATATTCTTCGCGCCTTACAGCTCCTCTGCAAAGATTTCCGAGCTTGAAGGACTGAATTATGTAATCAACGGCGTTTCCGCAAAGAAGCTCTTTACCGTTTCGTTTGATCCGGACGGCGGCGTCGGCACAGAACCGCAGAACGCACTCTACGCATTTGACGAAAACTTCTATTTCCCTGAAAATACGTTTGCCAAGGAAAATGCAGAGTTTGCCGGCTGGGAATATAACGGAAAAGTATATCAGCCCGGCGAGACGGTCGTGCCTTATGTGACCGGAGACGGCGCACTTACGCTTAAAGCACTCTGGAATGAAAAGAATAGGGCTCCCGTAATGCAGGATAACAAGGACGTAAAGACCGATTATACCGGTATACGCTTCTATGCCAACGTTTACGACGGCAGAAACGACGAAAAAACCGAGTACGGCTTTTTGGTGACTACCGAAATAATCAAGGATAAGCTTACGGCTGCCGGAAAGAACACCGAACTCAGCTTTGAAAACGCAGACATCGCAAACCTTTATAAAAAAGGCATCGCGCATGATAAAAATACCAATATCGTGTTCAGACGCGGCGAAGAATACGACGTTATAGCCGCAATGGTAACGGGTATTCCGACAGATATGAAAGATAAGAAAGTCTATATACGTTCTTATATTACATATGACGGCGGCGAGACCTATATTTACGGCGAAGAAAAGAGCGCGAGCATAAACGACGTTCTCGGAGAATAAGCCGTAATAAATGTTTTGGAATATATGTGAAAGCATATATAAATACTCTCTCCTTTTGGGCTGCCGGACTGATTTTATCTATGCCTCCGGCAGTTCATTTTTCATAATACAGCCGTAAAGAACGCGGCGCGCATACGGAGGAAAGACAATGAAGCTGAATTTTGATAACTATTTTGAAAAAGTAAGAGGCTGCTTTACCGGAAAGACCGTCGGCGGAACTCTCGGCATGAAATATGAGGGAAATACCGACGTTCACGAAATAACCTACTATGATCCCGTTCCGACGGGGATGCTGCCAAACGACGACCTTGATCTTCAGGTCATAAATCTCGAATGTATACTGCGCACGGGTTTCCCGGTATGCAGAAAAAATCTCGGCGAGCTGTGGCAGACGCATATGGCCGACAGCTTGCCCGACGAATACGGAGTAAGCGTGAATAATCAGAAAATGCGCCTTTACGCTCCTCTTTCGGGACAGTATAACAATAAATTTACCGACGGAATGGGCGCTGCCATAAGAAGCGAACTGTGGGCGTGCCTTGCACCTGCAAATCCTGCGCTTGCGGCGGCTCTTTCGCGTGAGGACGCCTGCAACGACCACGACGGAGACGGACTGTACGCCGAAATGTTTTTGGCTGCGCTTGAAAGCCTTGCCTTTATAAAGAGCGATCTTCGCGAAATGATAGGCGAGGCGCTGTGCTTTGTGCCGTACGGCAGCAGACTCAAAAACGGTCTTTGCGACGTGCTTTCCATGTGGGATAAGCACTGCGACGTCATGAAAGTAAGAGAGGAATTTCTTGCAAAGTATAAGGTGCAGAACTTTACCGACGTTACAATAAACCTTGCGTTTATACTGCTCAGCCTTGTTTCGGGCAGGGGCAGCTTTGATAAAACGATATGCACAGCCGTGGGACTCGGATACGATACCGACTGTACGGGAGCTACCGTTGGTTCTATCTTCGGAATAATGAACCCGTCGCTTATATCTTCAAAGTGGACAAATCCGATAGGCGAAGAGCTTATACTCGGACACTGCGTAATAAATATGCATCAGAACGGAACAATAGGCGATTTCTGCCGTAAAGTCGCTTTTCTCGCCGCAAAAACGCAAAAGTATTATAAGACCGGTATAGGACTTGAACTTCCAAAAGATTTCGGTGCCGTGCCGAATCTTGCGCCCGACTGGACAAGCGATTTTGACGCCGTTGCGGATTGGGAAACAGGCTCTCATGAATCGCTTATCTGCATAAAACCTCTGCTCATAAGCCTGTGCTATCCCGAAGACGTCGCGGCATATCCCGATAAACTGAATAAATACCGTCTTAAAATCACGAATATAACAGACGGAAAAAAAGATTGCGGTATAACTCTGAGCGTGCCCGACGGCTGGAACGCCGTGCCGGAATGTGACTTTTTCAGCATTGAAAGAGGCGAGAGTGCCTATATTGATTTCACCGTGAATTACAAGCCTGCGCCGCACAGGGCAAATCTCAATGCGCTTACCGTCACGCTCAGTATCAGCGGACTGTCATTTGATATTGAAACGGGACTTGTCGGAACGTCTCCATGGATCGTAACCGACAGAAAATCAGGAAAACAGTGCATTTTTGAGGCAACGGAGGCTTTCTTTACCGTCCCGGACGGAGAATATACGTATTCCTGCGGAGTGTACGGCGTCAAAAAACAGGTAAGACTTATTGCGGCAGGCACGCGTCCGTTCAAGCTGTTTCTTGACGGAAAAGAAATAATCGACTGCCGCGCCGATTACTACGTTCCTGCGTTCCACCGCTGCGGCAATTACGTCAAAGCCGTTGAACTCCAAAATTACAGGAGCAATATCGAAGTTGTTTTCCGCGACGGAAAAGCCGGAGAATTCTTTATGGCTTTCGGTACGCTTTATGCATGCGGAGAGTGGGTAACCACCGTTGAAAAAGTCATATAATTTCTGATTATATCATATTTTGTCCGCTGTATTGCCTGCAAACGGTACGGCGGATTGTTTTTTATCATTTTACGGCAATCTTTGACACTTTTTTGAATAGCATTGAGCAATAGGTAAAATCGCCTAAATTACGCTAATGATTTGTGCATATTGCCAAAATTAAGATAGCATACAGGAAAAATCAGGATTTTTTATTGACAATAACTCAAAAATGCGGTAAACTGAACATGACCTCGAAAATCACATTGAAGGAGAATAATTGTGGATTTAAAATGTCATATTTTTTCCGTATAGCTTGCGAGGGGGCAAACGGAGTGCGTAAACTAAAGTAATTAACGGCGAAAGCCGTAAAAAATGCAGAAAGAGGTTTTGTAAAATGAAAAAGAATCTTACGGCGGTGCTTGCCGCCGCTCTTGCCTGCCTTACACTGTATGCACAGGCAGCTCCGGCGGAGATTGAGACCGAATATGCCGGCGAAACGCAGGTTGATGCGCTCTATAACGAGCAAGGCGCTGATGCCGTTCTTGAGGGCGAATATCCCAACCTTTTCGATTCCTCGAAGATCGCAGATTCATGGAATGCGAGCGCAACTCTCGATAGCGAGGGCGTTATAACCGTTTCTCCGACGGTCGCCGCCACTTACACAACTTTTAAATATCCGATTACGTTTGAGGCTGGCGCAAGATATGAGCTGAGCTATGAAGTGGCTCTGGCAGACTGCAGCGACGACGGCGTTCATGTTGAGCCTGCGTTCAACTATGTTAAACCCGACACGGGTGCGAGAGCCGATAACGCGCTTTGCTGGAAGAATACATCAACTTCTTATCCCGATAAAAACGGAGGCTGGCTCAAAGTAACCGTAACCGGAGATATTCCCGCGGACTATGCCGCAAACGCCGACGGAAAGGTTGACGCGCTTACATTTATCGCATATGAGAACAAGAGCTATACGTTTAAACTCAGAAATGTCACTCTCAGAGCAGCCGATACCGGTGCCAACGTAAACGACTGGTATTCCTACGATACGGTTGCTGTTACCGACGACAGCTTGAACCCAGGCAACAAGTGCATTGAGCTTGTCGGTAAAAACGGCGTAACACGCGAATATCCGATACTCAGATATAAGAACGATTTTGTTCCCGGCGCCGTTTACAGATATTCCTTCAAGTTTACCTTTACAACACTCGGAAAAGCAGGCGAAACCGATACCGTCGTACCCGACGGCAGCAACTTCACTCTCTATAAGTATTACACATATTATGATTCCGCAGAATCAAAAAACAAGAGCTTTTCTGACGTAATTAAAGGCTCCGGCGCACTCACACAAGGCGAAAACGGCTGGGAATGGACTGAAATTTCGGGAACGTTCATTTTCGATCCCAAACCCGGATATGACTACAATCATGTGGACTATATGCCTTGGGGCGTGCAGATAGCAACAAACGGCTACAAGAATTTCAAGGTTGACGATTTTGTACTCGAACAGATTTCCGCGCCCGAAACGCTTACAAAAGAAACCGGAGCGTATGCGCCCATAAGCTATTGCGACAACACCAAATATTCCGGAGTACGTTTCCTTGCGGCAGCCGATAACAGCAAGCACCGCGCAGATGACGTTGAGGAATACGGCTGGATAGTTGCCAGAAAAACTGCGCTTGACGCTCTCGGCAAATCCGTATACGGCCTTGCTCTCGATATTGACACGTCGAAGTATGCAACCGGCGTTTCCTATAATAAGGCTTCGGGAGAAGATAAGCATCTCGCCGTTGATTTTGACGACGATACAACGCTCTTTACGGGAGTTGTAACCGGAATACCCGCGCAGTATAATTCGGATATAATTGTCGCAAGAACCTATATCAAGTATTCCGACGGCACGATTTCCTACGGCACACCCGTCGCGGCAAGCGTAGCGTCCGCAAAAGCCGGAAACTTTGAAACTATCTGAGCGTAAAACGAGGTGTAAACAGTTATGAAAAAATATTATGAAGAACCCGATATATCGGTTGTGAAACTCGGCAGCGACATTATAATGGCAAGCGGCGAGGATACTATTATCGACGCCGATAAGCTCTGGAACGACTGACAGCCGCACAATTCCGATATAATTTTCAATAATGTAAACAAACCGTCTCATTTGCCCGGGACGGTTTTTCTATATATAGCGCATTTGTCGCAGGGCAAAACAAGATTGCGCTGAAAACACTGCATATGTCACAAAAAATATTTGCCCGAATTGTGCAAACAAACGATTTTTATAACGTATGGCGTTTTTTTACAAAAATCTCCTTTGAAATATGTAAAAAAAGGTATATAATCAATATATAAAATTTTTGCATATGCAAGGAGAGGGTAAGAAAAATGAAAAAACTACTTAGCGTTTTGGTTTGTTTTGCAATGCTGATGTCAAATGCGGCATTTGCAATCAGCCCGGCTGTGACCGAGGTTGAAAGCGCCGAAGAAAGCGTGCAGACCGAACAAGACTCACGGCAGGCAGAGGAACAAGAGACTGCGGATATCGACCTCTATGCGGTGTGGGAAAAGAATCCGGCAGATCCGGTACTCAGATGGACTTTTGACAACGGCATAACCGGCTGGGGCAACTGGAACGGCAAGAACAAAGCTTCTTATGAGGACGGAAATCTTGTCGCCGAATATGTTTCCACCGGCAACAGCGGAGCAATCACATCTCCGACGTTTTCTCTTGATACGTCAAAGGCAAAGTATATCAAGATGAGAGTCAGAAATCTCACAAGCTCTACCGGAATACACGTGTACTTCTATAAGAAAGGCGTAAGCGGTATATCCGAAGCAAATTCTTTCAGTGTAGGTTTCAAGGCAAAGACCGACACATATCAGACTGTATGGAAAAAGCTTGAGGGCGATGTTTCGACATGGGACGGCGTCTGCACACAGTTCATTTTCAACTTCAACAGCAGCGCTGTCGGCGATAAGATGTATATTGACGAGATCGGCTTTTACGAATACGCGCCGGTTGTCGAATATACTTTTGACGACGGAGTACAGGGCTGGAGTTCATGGGGAAAATTCGAGTCGTCTGTGGCAGACGGTGTGCTTACCGTAAACAATAAAGCCGATCAGAACCAGGGCGCGATGAACTCTCCCGGTAATATGGCGGTTCCGACAGAACAGGCAAGATATCTCTACATAAAATATAAGAATGAAACCCCAGCGACGGATATGAAGATATACTATCGTCTTTCCGCCGATTCCGCTTACAGCGAAAAAAACACGTTCAGACCCAAGTTTGAATCAAACATGACAGAGTTCGGCGAAACTTTGTTTGACCTTTCAACACTTCCGAATTATACGGGAAATATAGTGTGCTTCATGCTTCAGCCGACTCATGCCGGCAAGGTTCATTTCGATACCGTCGCGTTCTATCCCGGTGAACCCGAAGAAGATCCGATATATGAACTGACGTTATCCGCGTCGGCAAAATCCATAACCGAGGAAAACGGCACGGTTACGATTACACCGAATGTCAATACCAATATAAAGAAAGCGGCAACTACCGTTTCTTACAAGACAAACAATAATAACGCCGCAGTAAAAAAGAATGACGACGGAACGCTTACCCTTACCGGTAAGATCAACGGCGACGTTACCGTAACCGCAGTTTCGGATTACGATAAGAGCATAACTGCCGACATTACAATTTCCGTTTCCGGACAGCAGGACAACAAGACCGCTTATTACGGCATGAATATGTTCATGCTCGGAAACTCCATACTTCAGCACGGCAAAGCCGAAAGCCTCGGCTGGTACGGAAACTGGGGCATGGCTGCTTCTGCCGAAGAACTCGATTACGCGCACAGACTTCAGTATTATCTCTCGGATAAATACGGAGAAGTTGAATTCAAAAAGTGCAACTTTGCCGAATTTGAGAAAGCCATTGCAACGACTACCGACTTTACAAGCTATTTCAACCGGATAAAGTCGATAATGGACGGTATGTCAAGCACGCCTGAAATAATCACCATTCAGATGGGCGAAAACGTAACTATCGATAACAGAAATACATATAAAGCAGCAGTTATACAGCTTGTAAAATTCCTTCGTGAAAACGTTCCGGACGCAAACATTGTCGTATGTACTCCTTTCTGGGGAGGATCGGGCAAGGTTGACGGAATGAAGGACGCCGCGGAAGAACTCGGCGTAAGAGTTGCATATCTCCATACACTTAACACAAATGAAAACATGGCAATAGGAAAGTTTGAGCATAACGGTGTCGCAAGACACCCCGGAGATACCGGTATGGATAATATAGCAAAGCTTATATATGATGAGCTTAACGTTACTCTTACCGAAAACGTAACTCCCGCTTACCTTTGCCCGCCGACGTCGATAAGCATTGTTTCTTCAAAGAACACAACCGAATCCGACGGAGAAAAGCTTAACCTCAGCATAAAGACCGTGCCCGAAACAGAGACCGTAAGCGACGTGTTCTGGAGCGTGGATAACGAAAACATAGCCGTTGTTGACGAAAACGGCGTGTTCACCTCAAAGAATAACGGCGTAGTTACCGTAACGGCAGTCTCCAAGGCAGACGAAAACGTTAAGGCAAGCCTTGAAATTACCGTAACCGGACAGACTCCCTGCTTTACGCTCACATATGACGGCGGTGCGGAGGGCGTAACCGGACTTCCCGAGGCAAATAAGTATGCCAAGAACAATACTGTCCTTTCCTCGGCAAATCCCGTCCGCGAATATTATATTTTCAACGGCTGGACGACCGAAAAAGGCTCTGATAAGACGGTAGGCTCGGTAAATGTCACCGAAAATACCACAGTCTATGCGTCCTGGAGAAAAGCCGATCACTGGACATTCGACCGCGATGGCTATCTTGACGGAATGTCGGTAGTAAACGGATTCAACGTAAAGGTTTCGGGCGGCGTTTTACAGGCGCTTGCAACAGATACCGACGCAACTTCCGGAAACGTGCTGAAGTTCGTATCTCAGAAGCTTGATATTGATTCCGGCAATATGAAAGCGTTCCTGTTGAAAATACAGAATTCCTCAAAGGACGATTCTACGCAGATAAAGCTTACCGTTACTTCTACCGCAGGAACCTATAACTATACCAAGCCCGTAACAACAACCGAAGCCGCAACCTATACTTTCGATATTTCAGACGTTGACGGAATAATCACGGGATTTGAAATAACTCCTACCAATATCGACAGCGGCATAACGGTAGATGAAATAGCTTTCTGCCCCGGCATGATTACGTTCGATAAGAATACGACCGATGATGTTTCGGGAATACCCGAAAATATGGCGGCAACAAGCGGCATGACGCTTCCGAATAAAGGAATTTCCCGTTTCGGATATAAGTTTGCAGGCTGGTCAACCCAACCTGATGACATTTCACCCGTTACATACGATAGAATACACGGAAACACGACTGTTTACGCAGTATGGGAAACTGTCGGACACTGGGAATTCTCCGACGATCACGATTTCAGCTGCAACGGCACAGGAAAAGTTGAAAACGGTATATTCAGCCACGATTTCACGGGCGTTAACGATCCTATCATCAATCTTAAAGAGTTTACCTTTAATGCCGAGGATTACACCGGAGTAGAACTGAGACTTTCCTACACGCTTGATACTGATAAGATATCGACATCAACCCAGGTATTCTTTATCCCCGAAACACAGAACGGTTACTCCGAATCCGCGTCCGTACAGTACTATCACAGGGGCAATTCTTCCGACGGATTTGTGACCTTTACCGTTGATATGACAGGCAATTCAAAGTGGAAGGGAAAGATCAAGGAATTACGTATCGACGCTATAAGCGGATTCGGTAAGTACAGCCTTGATTATGTAAGACTTATTCCCAAAGATGAGAAAAAGTACAGCGGCGGCGTGATTGCGGTATATCCCGGCGAAATTCTCAATTCTTCCGAGAACCGTTACGGCAATGTTGTTGTAAACGGCGGTACATTCAAAGCGGAAAACGACGCATATGTAAGAAACTTCATATTTGAATCCGGAAACATCGACCTTTCGGAAGGAACTCTCGGATCCGATATGCCGACAATAGCGCCTAACGGTAAATATAAAGCCGCCGATTTCGGCGGACTCAAAGAAGGCGACCGCGTAGTATTCTCCGGCAATAACAACACAATAAAGAACGGAAAGTATGCGTACTACGTTCTCGCGCTTGACGGTGACTGCGAATATGCGCTTGTTACCGGCGATTATACACGTTCAAGACTTGTAAAGATATGCTCCGACGGCTCTGTTGAAATGTTTAAAGACAACGATTCGACACTCGTAACGCAGAACAGCGCAGGAATACGTTCCGATGAGCATACAGGACTCAGACTTCTTGCAAACGTCAGCCATTCTCTGAGAACTATCGGGGAAACCGAATATTTCGGCGAACTTAACGAATACGGATTTGTCGTAGGACTTGAATCGAATTTTGAAAACAGTTTTCCGACGCTTGACGACGTTGCCGCAAAGAAAGCCGTAAGCGGTGTTGCATATGATAAGAACGGCACCGACATCGTGTTTGAAAAGCACGCCGACTATAACGTAATAAGCTGTGTGCTTGTAAATATTCCGATGGAAAAGCAGAAGCTTACCGCAAAGCTTGTAATGACTCCTTACATCACAATCTCCGACGGCGGCGCGCTTCACACCGTATACGGTCAGCCCGTGGCAAAGAGCGTTTACGAAACCGCAAAGCAGATAATAACCGATTCTCCCGATGTATACGAGCAGAATAAAGAGTATATAGATACGGTCATCAGAGTTTGCGAAAACTAAAATACAAAAAATCATAAACAGATTTTCGTCCGTCCCTTTTAACAGGGGCGGCATTTTTTTATAATGTGCCGCATTGCTGTTGACATTTGGAAAAAACTTGTGCATAATATAATAAGACAAAAATATGCGGCGGTGTTACGCTTGGCGGAAGCTTTGCCCGAAAGGACGGTAAATGTGAGAGAGTATTATCCGATAAACAAAGACATTTCATATATAGATAATCCGTATTTTAGTGAAAATGCGTTTCATGATGTACATACGGAAGAACTTCCGGAATATGAAAAAATAAAGCATCTGCTTCCGAAACCGATATGGGACGGTCACGAAACCGAGCTTGAATGCTATGATTTTGCATGGAAAACCGCGTTTAAGAATATTAAAAATCCGTCGAAGGAAAGCGGATTTGTTTCTCCGTTTATAGATACTGCGTTTAACGGAGATCTGTTTATGTGGGATTCGAGCTTTATACTCATGTTCTGCAAATACGCGTCGCATATATTTAATTTTCAGCAAACGCTTGATAATTTCTATGCAAAACAGCACCGCGACGGATATATCTGCCGTCAGCTTAATGAAAAAAACGGAGGCGACGCATTTTCGAGGTTCGATCCCACCTCAACCGGACCTAATATAATGCCTTGGTGCGAATGGGAATTTTTCAGACAGTCGGGCGATAAAGAAAGACTGCAAAAAGTTTTTCCTTGTCTGCTTGCATACCACGAGTGGCTCAAAGAGAATCACACATGGCGCGACGGCAGCTATTGGTCGTCAGGATTCGGCTGCGGCATGGATAACATAAACAGCAGACTGCCCGAAGGCGTTAATCCTAAGTTCTCGCACGGACATATGGTCTGGGTCGATACAAATATGCAGCAGGTTTTGAGCGGAGAGTTGCTTGTAAAAATGGCAAAGATTCTCGGCAGGGACGGCGAGAAGGCTGTTGCGGAGATTTCCGAAGAATCGGAATACCTCAAAAAATATATCAATGATAATCTTTGGGACGAAAAGTCCGCGTATTATTACGATCTTCGCCGCGACGGTTCTCTCAATTATTCAAAGCATATCGGTGCGTATTGGGCGCTTATATCGGGAGTTGTGCCAAAAGAACGCCTTGACGCGTTTGTTTCCCATCTCGATAATCCAAATGAATTCAAACGTCCGCACAGGGTGCCTACCGTATCCGCAGACGATCCGTTTTATTGCGAAACCGGCAATTACTGGAACGGCTCTGTCTGGGCGCCGACAAACTACATGGTGCTGCGCGGACTTGAAAAATACGGGTATGAAGATCTTGCATACGATATAGCTGTAAATCACCTTGACGCCGTGACGCGGGTTTACCGCGATACAAAGACGGTGTGGGAAAACTATGCGCCGGAACTTATAGAAAGAGGCGGATCGTCAAAGGCTGATTTCGTAGGCTGGACCGGGCTTGTCCCGATTTCCGTAATGATAGAATATGTATTAGGAATACGCGCCGCCGCAGGTGAAAATAAGCTGATATGGCACATAAACCGAACCCAAAGACACGGTGTCGAACGCTACCCGATCGGCGGAGGAAAGTTTGCCGATCTTGTCTGTGACGAAAGAAAGTCGGCTGACGAAAAACCGTGCGTTCACGTAAAATCACAAATGAGTATTCAAGTTGAAATACTCTGGAACGGCAAAAGCGAGATTATTAAAGCCTGACGGAATTATACCGTTCGGCACAGAATTTCATATATACAAAGGAAGGATTTAATTATGATTCGCAAGGGATTCAAAATGAAACTTTACGACGGAATGGAAAAAGAGTACGAAAAGAGGCACAATGAACTCTGGCAGGAGATGAAAGATTCCATTCACGCACACGGCGGTTCCAATTACTCGATATTCTGGGATAAGGAGACAAATATTCTCTTCGGTTATATAGAGATCGAAGATGAAGAGCTTTGGGCAAAGCATGCGGATACCGAAATCAACCGTAAGTGGTGGGATTTTATGGCAAGCGTAATGGAAACAAATCCCGATAACAGCCCTGTCAGCATTTCACTGCACGAAATGTTCCACCTTGATTGAGGCATCGGCAAAAGTAATTTTGCATACGTTTTTTGAACGGCTTTAAGTTGTGACGGCATCGTTTTTTCGACGATGTCGTTTTTTGGACTTTTTTCAAGATTAAATTTCGTACATGAAACTAAATTTAAGATATAAAATTGACAGATTTTCGATATTATTTCATTAATTATTATTGTTTTGGTATTGACAAAAGGGGCTTGTGAATGTATAATTAAGAATGTGAATTTGTATTAATATGTAGAGGTGGCGAGATGTGAAAAAGGTACTTAAAATCGCGGCGATCTGCATTTTTTCGATAATTGCAGCCATCGTAATTGCATTTGCCGTACTGTATTTTGCAAAGCCGGATCTTGTAAAGGCTGTCTATAAGGGGCTTACTGCGTCCGGAGACGATATACAGGCGGATATTGAGAAAAACGATAAAGAACTTGTCGATAAGATAAACGATTTCGGCTTTTCGCTGACTCTCGAAGAACTGCAAAAGCTCAATAACGGAAACCTTACCGAACAGGAGATGAAAGATCTTCTTCTTAAAGGCAGGGACGGCGTTTTGAATGAAAATACCGATACGCAGCCGGAAACTCCGGATTCGGAAAACTCCGAAAATAATTCGGAAACGCAAAACCCCGATACGGTAATTCCCAGTATAAAGGACGAGTGGAAGGAAAGCACGCATCAGCAGACAAAACCTTCGGGAAACTTGCCGTCCTCAAACCCGTCAAAGGCGCAAAAGCCGCCGAAAACAACCGATACCCAAAAGCCGCAGCAGAATCAAGGATCTCAGAACGGAACGGGAACAAGTACGGAGTATGACGAAAAAATCGCAGAACTTGTCGCTAAGATGTATGTGCTTAAATCCAAGTATCTCGGAGAGATAGAGGGCGTTGTTTCAAGCATGAAAGCCGAATATGCGGCGCTGCCCAAAGACCAGCAGACCGCAAGCGCAAAGACAAATATAGCCTCCGGCTATCTCGGAAAGATTTCGGCTCTTGAAGCCCAGTGCGACGCACAGGTCAACGCGGTGGTTACGGAACTTCGCGGCGTACTTGAAAAAAGCGGCGGAGATATGTCTCTTGCGGACGCGATAATGTCCGCATATGCCTCCGAAAAGGAAAGCACAAAGGCATATTATATAAATAAGTATTCTTAATAATTTTGTTGTGAATTATTTTGGAAATAACGAAAGGAAGACAAACATGAAAAAGACAACCCGTTTAACGGCAATTTTGCTTGCGGTGATAATGCTTATGCAGACATTTTCATTTGCGGCAAAAGTCAGCGACTTTGAAGATTTTCCGCGTGACTGGTCAACCGAAGCAATGACGGATGCAGTCAATAACGGACTTCTTGTCGGAACTTCAAAGACAACGATCGAACCGAAAAAGAATCTTACCAGAGCCGAAATGACAGCCATCATTTCAAGAGCTTTCGGCGCAACCGTTCCTATGGATATTTCATTCACACGGGACGTAAAGGCAAGCGACTGGTTCTATAATTCGGTTGCTCTTTCCTATCAGATGGGCGTGTTCAACGGAACCCGCGACGATATGTTTGAGCCGAACGAGTTTATAAGACGTGAGGACGTGTTCCTCGGACTTTCGAGAGTGCTTGTCATAAGCGACGATGATCACTCGGTTCTCGATAAGTACACCGATAAGGGACAGGTCGATTCATGGGCAATATCAGCGGTATCCGGAATGGTAAAGATCGGTTATCTCAAGGGTTATGAAAATAATACTTTAAGACCGAGAGGATATATCACCCGTGCCGAACTTGCACAGATCTTCCATAATATAATAAGAACATATATAAGCGAACCCGGTACATACGATAAAGTAGCAGAGAACGGTTCCGTGCTTATAAGATCAAAGGACGTAACGCTTGAAAACGTAACCGTAAACGGCGACCTTATACTTGCAGACGGTATCGGAAACGGAAACTGCAATATTACAAATGTTCACGTAACCGGACGTATACTTGTAAGAGGCGGCGAAGGTACGGTTACATTTAAGAATGTTACCGCGGACGGCAAGGTTATAATCAATGACCCCAACGGCACGGTAAACTTCCATAACTACCGCACGGACGTACCTTTCAAGAATAATCTTGAAGAAATAACTCCCGCAACCTTCCTTACAAATCAGCCCGATACAAAGCCCGGCGGAAATACCGGCGGTGGCGGTGGCGGCGGCGGAGTGGTTACCAGAAGATATAACTACAAAACCGAGTTCTACCTTGAAGACCTTGACGGAAATTACGTGCTTGACGATTCACTTACAAAGACCGCACAGGGCAAGTACAACGAAATAGTTTCAGCGAAGGAACTTACCGCAGAGGAAAGCGTAGGTTTCAGCGAAAATACGACTCATGCCGGAAGAATTACGGTAGGTACTATCAAAAACGGTTACCTTGTACTCAAGAGATACTACTCCAGAAATGAATACAGCGTAAAGTTTATTGATACCGATGCAACAACTCAGCTCGGCGAAACACAGAACTATAAGTACGAAGCAAGCATTCCCGAATCCGCAATCCCGACGCCGTCGGCTGCTCCCGAGGGAAAGAAGATAGTATGGTGCTTCGATAAAGAGGGAACAACCCCTGTTGATTTTGCAGCGTTCAAGATGCCTGCCGCAAATGTTACAATATATGCAGTACTCGTTGATATAGATAAGGCGGCATATAAGACAGAGTATTACTTTGAAGATCTTGACGGCAATTATGTTATTGACAGTGCGCTTACGGTTTCCGGACTTGATTATATAGGTAAGAACGTAACGGCGCCCGGACTTTTGCCTATTCCCGTAGGCTTTGTCGAAAATGATACCCATGCGGACAGAGTTGTAAGCGGAACCGTTGCCGAAGACGGCTCGCTCACCTTAAAGAGATATTATAAGAGAATAGAATATACCGTAAAGTTCTTGGATAAGGACAGCGCGGAGATTACAGCATTCACCGAAACCGTAAAATACGGCGGAAAGATTGCAAATACCGACAGAACTACCGCGGCTCCCGCAGGTCAGAAGTTTGAGGGCTGGTCTTTGGACGGAACAAATAAGATTGACCTTGCGTCACTTACCGTTACGGCAGATCTTACTCTTAAACCCGTATTTGTCGAAGCTGACAAGTATGAGTACAAGACCGAAATATATACCGAGAATCTTGACGGTACATATTCCTTAAAGACAACCATATCAGGTTACGACTATGACGGAACAGCCGTTACCGCAAAGACTTATACCGAAACAGGCTTTGAAGAAGATACGGCGCATCCCGGCAGAATTGTAAACGGCACAGTAGATAAGAACAACGTTATCGTACTTGCAAGATACTATAAGAGAATAGAATATACCGTAAAGTTCTTGGATAAGGACGGCGCGGAGATTGCAGCATTCACCGAAACCGTAAAATACGGCGGAAAAATTGCAAATACCGGCAGAACGACCGCCGCTCCCGACGGAAAGAAGTTCATAGGCTGGTCTTTGGACGGAGTAAATAAGGTTGAGCTTGCGGATATTACCGTAACAGCAGATGTTACCCTCAAACCCTTGTTTGAAACCGCCGCAAAGTATGCATATGTAATAAACTACTACTTTGAAAACCTCGGTGATGACGATTTCACTGCCGATGACACACTCAAAATTACCGGCACGGATTACGCAGGCGAGACCGTAACTGCAAACGAACTTGACGCAGCAGCCGTTCCCGAAGGATTTGAATTTGACAGCGTAAATTCCGTAATGTCAGGCACCGTAAAGACAGACGGCTCGCTTGAACTCAAGGTTTACTATAAGAGAGTAAGACCCGATGTCAAGTTCTTCGATTCCGACAGAACAACTCAGGTCGGAGCAACTCTCAATCCCAAATACGGCAGCAAGATCACTCCTCCCGCAGCACCTGCGGCGGAAAAGGACGGAAAGCCGTTCTGCGGCTGGTCAACCGACGGAACTCTTGCAAATATCGTTGACTTTAATATTTATACAGTTGGTACAACTGCAGAAAACTTCTACGCAGTTTACGATAACAGCACCGTTCAGTACAACGTAATATTCACTGTCAACGGAGCAACCGTCGCAACAACAAAGGTATTCGGCGGAGGATATGCAACACAGCCGGCAGACCCCGTTGTTGAGGGAGAAATTTTCAAAGGCTGGTCGATTGACGGAACAAATGTAATAGATGTTGCGTCTTATGCTATAAACACCGATACTGAATTCAAGGCTGTAATGAAAACTATCCTTGTCAGAGTTGAATTCTACGATCCGTCAAAGTCCGAGGCAGAAAAGCTTGTAAAGACAATGGACGTAAAGGTCGGTTCGACGCTTGCAGAGTCCGACTTCCCGACGGAAGTAGCACCCTGGTCGGTCAACGGCTTCTATAAGGACGGAACACTCAGCAGCTACTATGTCGGCAAGGAATATCAGCACGTAATCAATTACAGATGGCTGTTTGAAGACGAAACCACAGGCGACTGGACGCAGTTTGTTGTTGACAGCACAAAGGTTGACAGTTCTGCCGATCCTAAGGTGTTCAAACTTTACTATACTTCAAAGATGGCGCATCTTGAAGTTGACACACCGAGATTTACCCTTAACTTTATGCTCAGCGCACCCTATGAAGACGACAGCAGAGTTATAGATACCATTAAGGACGCACTGTTTATCAACGAAAGCTACATTAAGACAGTTTACGATTCAAAGGTCGACGGAAAGTTCGAAGATAAGCTTGCCGAAAGGGGTCTTATCGATCCCGCAACCAAGGAAATTCTCAACGTAAACAGAATGGTCAAGTTTGTAACGGTTCTCGGAGAGGCAAACCTCAAAAAGTTCCTTGATGACAGACTTGAGATCAATGCAAATCTTGATGACGATACACTTCTTCAGAAGTACGGAAAGATCTACTTCAGAAGCGCGACCGACGCACAGCTTCTCACTATCTGCACCGATAAGTACGAAACCATCTGCGCAGAATACGGTCTTACACTCTTTGAGTCAAAGGTACTTCCCACACTTGATTCAATGCAGCAGCTTGCATATCAGTCGCTCAGCGATTTCGAAAAGGCAGCTTACGTAAATAACTACCTGATTGCAAATAAGTCTGACATACTTGCAAATTACAGCGATGACCTTGTTTCATATACCCATGACTATATAAACGGTCTTACCGACGCAGAAATTGATGAACTTATCAATCAGTACCGTGAGAACATCAAGGCCGAATTTGCAGACCAGATAGCACAGGAAAAGGAAGATTACAGAAATAAGATCGAAGATCAGCTCGTAATTCTTAAAGATCAGCTCGTACATGACGAACAGTTCGATGTAAATAAGGATAACCTCATAATAGTATCCGCACTTCGTGACTTTGTCGATGAGAGCGATTATGACAGTATGATCGCAAAGTATCTCACAAGAGTGCCTCAATCCCTTATCGATAATCTTCCCAACGATATAATCAGACCTATCTACGAACGTACAAGAACAAGATACCTCAATGAGATAGACGCCGCAATGGCACTTATCAATGCCGATTCTTCCGCAACAACAACTCTTGACAGCGGCGTAACGCTTCAGTTCAACCCCGTAAGCGAAGTTTACATTCCCATGCAGGCATATGCTATTGATAAGTACGACAGACTCGGCGACGAAATCAATAACAGAAAGCCCGAATTCTACGGTAAGTATAATAAGTACGTTGAACAGAACCCGTACGTTGATCCTCTTCTTGAGCTTACAAACGCCGAAAACTGGTTCAACGGCTCGGCAAAGCCTTATACCGCAGTCGGCTCGGGATATACTCTCAAAGAGTTCGACGATTACTATAATATGGTAAAGGCGTCCTCCGTACTTGTTGACGATATGTTCGTATGGTACTGCCGAAACGTAAGCAGCGAGGATCTCAATAAGGTTCTCGATAAGTCCGAGGAGAGAGTTCTCCACTATGTAAACTACGCGGTTGGCCTTCTCAACCTCTATAATACAAACGGAATACCCACAAGCCTTAAAGACCTTGTAGATGATATCATGAAAGACGATATGATCAAGAACGACATCATCAAGGCAGGTCAGAAAGTAACCGATAAAGATATTGAGGATTATATAGATAAGCTTGCACGCAATAAGGTTGCGGACGGAGCATATGATAAGCTCTCCGTAAAGTTTGCCGCAAGAATCGAAGTAATACTCGAAAAGTTTGCTTCCTCCAAGTTCAACAGAACCTATACCAAGGAAGATTACGCAAAGGCGAAGAAGGCAATCAATATTATCCACGCCAACGATAATAAGGACGTTACGGTAGATTATACCTTTGATAAAGTCGTAAAGGGCGATTCAAAGTCTTATGAATATAAGAATAATACCGTAACAGTCTGGAGAGATCTTGATAACGGTTAATCCCGAATTATAAGCAAAACCAAAGATTTGTGTGTGCAACAGGCGGGAAACTGCCTGTTGTATGCATAATAAGCCGAAAGGGGAAATCATGCGGATTTTCAAAAAAACGGCACTGTTTCTGGCAGTGCTAACAGTATTGTCAGCCTTCAGTGTATTTGCCGAACAGAACACGGCTCAGAAGAAGTTTTCGGACGTAACGGAATCAACGCCGTATTCTTCCGATATTTCAAAACTTACCGACGCCGGAATTCTCAACGGATATGAGGACGGTACGTTCAGACCGTCAGGCGGAGTAACAAGAGCCGAAATGTGTAAGATGATAGCGCTTACATTTAAGTTCACGGCAAAAACAACCGATGCGAAAGGCTTTCCCGATGTAAGCGATGCCGACTGGTATAAGCCGTATGCTCTCGCAGCGCAGGCAGCCGGAATTGTCAACGGATATGAGGACGGATCTTTCCGCGGCTCCGAGTTTATAACACGCGAACAGGTCTGCGCAATACTTAACAGAATTTTAAAGCCCTATGATCTTCCCATAACCGCGACGGTGACGGATAAGATTTCCGACTGGGCAAAAAATGATGTTCTTAAAATAGTCAAGAATAAGATAATGCCCATAGAAAGCGGAAATACTTTCCGTGCAACCGAGGTCATAAAGAGATACGAGCTTGCAAACGCACTTGCAAAATACGTCGTTAATATGCCCGAACCCGTGACCGCCGATATAAGATACTTTGTTGACGGCAAGCAGTACGGAGAAACCGATACGGTGCTTGTAGGCGAGTACGCTGATGTTCCTAAAGATCCGGAGAGTCCCGATGAGTCAATGTACTTTGCAGGCTGGAGAGTCGTCGGAACGACAGAAACAGTCGATCCTAAGATTTCCGCAGTGCTTGAAAGCATTGATTACGAAGCAGTCTTTGCAAAAAAGACCTATAATGTGTATTTCTATGACGGAAAGACGCTGCTCCGGACTTTTGAAAAGATAGAACACGGTTCCGCAATGCCGGCAGCCGATAATCCGCAGAAGTCGGGATATGTATTTAACGGCTGGTCACTTACCGAAAACGGCGCGGTTGTTTCGGCAAACTATAAGATAACTTCCGAAACAAAGTTCTACGCTTTGTTTGAAAAGAAACCCGAAATTACAACCTATACCGTCCGTTTCTACGCAAATGATAACCTCATTGATACGCAGGAGGTAGCAAAAGGCAATTATGCAAGCGCACCTACTGATGTTCCGCAGTTTGACGGATACGAATTTTCCGGCTGGCTGCTTTCGGGCGATACAAGTACGCTTATAAATATTTCTGCATATAAGATCACAAAAAATACCGATTTTGTTGCGGCATATTCCGAAAAGCCGATTATAGAAAATCCCAACTCCGAAGAACTTATGGATAAGCTTCAGAGAGGACATGACCAGCTTAAGGCTATACGTTTTACCAATGATCTTCAGAAGAAAGCGAGAGATCTTATAGTCGAATGTATGGCATATGTAATAGAGGATGCAAAGAACGGCACTCTCATTACAAAAGACTATGTAAATACCGAGTATAAGTCAACCGTAGATGCGGTTGAAACCATATGCTACGATGAAATGTCTGCAAGAGTTGCATCGGATTTTTCAAATGCGATAACCAATAACGTAGATCCCGACGTACAGGATTTCTTAAAGGAATACTTCCTTGACGGAAAAGATATTTCGATGTAATTACAAGCGTATATAAAGATAAAACCGCACGGCGTAAAGCCGTGCGGTGCTTTTGTTTCTGTATATATGTTACTGTTCTCCGAACGCGACCTTTTCAAACCATTGTTCGCTTTGCGGCAAGGGCGATACTGTTCTCATACAGCCGTCAAAGCCGTCTTTCGTAAGCCGTACGTCAACAACGTCGTCGTTTCTGTCCTCAAGATGTACGTTTTTGCAAAGCTCGGATAAGCTTTCGTCACCGCAAAGAATGTAACCTCCGCGGCTGAGATAACCGTTTTGTGCGTAGATGCGCTGAGATTCGAGAACCGCCTGCATTGTCAGCAGTAAATCCTCGTTGACAAAGGTGTTGTATATGTCAAACGGAGTTTTTGCAAGCGCTTCGTCAAACAAAACCGAGAGCTTTTGCTTTGCGTATTCAAGAGCTTTGAGCGTTTCGGGCAGTTTTCTGATAAATGCCCCGTGCAGAGACATAAGAGTTTGAAATTCCGAACGTATTTCTGACGGGCTTTTTTTGCCGTTCGCCGTCTTTTCGGTAAGAGCGGAGATTTCCGACGAAACCTTTTGTTTCAGAGCGTCGAATTTTGATTTTTCAAATAAATCCCCATTGTTTTTGCTTATTGACAGAGCCGCTTTGAGAGAGGAAACCTGAGTCGAGTTGAGAGCGCTTCCTCCCGGACGCGTTACGCCGAAAACTCCGGCACATTCGCCGCAGGCATACAGATTTTTGATGGTCGTCATGTAGTTTTCGTCAATGTTTAAGCCGCCGTTGCAGTGCTGCGCGCATACGTTTGCCGCAAGAGGCACTTTTTCAAGGTCAATGCCGTGATCTTTGTAAAGATTGTAAGCCTTGATGTTGAGTTTTTTGAGCCTTTCAATAGGCGTGCCGAGTTTTTCAAGCCCCGATTTTGTAAGATATTCCTTTGTTTCGCTGCCGAGTGAGGAAAAATCGTATTCCGATGGATTTGAACGGAAATCAAGATATACTTTTCTGCCCTTTATGTGCGATTCGGTGTATACAGCAATGTCAATTACAGAGCTTTTTCCGTTCAGATTTTTTGGCGAAAACGGCCAGTTGTAGCCTTTCCGGAAGATAAGATCGCATATGCCGGCGTCAATGTAGTCGTGCAAAAATTCGCGTATGCTGCCGTCACGGTCAACCGATACATATTTCGGAATTACCTGCTGATAGCTGCCGGATAAGTTCCACCTGAAGTCGGTCGAGGCAAGACCGTACTGCCATTCCGAAAGACTTGTAGCTTTTGCGCCCTCGCGCAGAGCAATTCCGACTCCTCCGGTGTGGCAAATCGGATAAACGCTGTCTGAATATATGCCGGCAGGGCCTCCCGACGCGATAATTATGTTTTTCGCACCCAAATATATCATTTTACCAGTGCCTATGTCGATAGCCGCACAGCCGTAAACGGTGCCGTTGTCGGTAAGCAGCCGCACGGCGCGGAAACCCTCTATAACTTTGATGTTTTTTTGCTTTATGCGCTTTATTAGACATTCGCACATATATTTTGAAGTAAGCGGACCGCAGGAGCTTGCCCTGAGCCTTACGTCATGGTCGGTTCTGTATCCGACATATTCGCCGTACCTGTTCATGGGAAACGGAACGCCGGCTTCCACAAGCTTAAAAAAGCATCTGAGAGACAGCGCCGATTCGGTGAGCGCATGGAAACCCTCTATCCCTCCGCAGGAAATGTATGTGCGCGCCATGTCGTATACGCTGTCGGACTGATCCCCCGTGGTGCTTATCTTGTAGTAGGTCTGTTTGTCGGAACCCGTGTTTATGGAAGTGCTTGAATAAAGTCCCTCTGTCAGTATCGCGATATTTGTAACGCCAAGCTCATACAGGCTGTCCGCGGCATTTAGTCCCGCAGCGCCGCTGCCTATGATAAGGGCGTCGTAATGTGTTCTTTCAGGCATGAATACCTCCGGAATGTATATGTTTTGTTTAATTATACATTATTTTGTGCCTTTCTTCAATAGCGCGGCTTTGCGGAACGTATAAAAAAATGTGCTTACAGTATAAAAAGGACAATTATTTGACTTTGCGGAAATTTGCGGCAATTGCAAAAAGTTTTGCCGCCGTCGATTGACAATTTTCTCAAGGTAATGTATAATAAACTTATAGTAAATGCCCCTTAAAGCCTTTCTGCTGATTTCAGCAGCCGCATTCAGTGCATTAAAAGCGTGCCGATAATAAAGAAATTTGTAAGGAGGTCGTGTGCAGTACGCGCACACAAATTGCCGTCAATGAAAAAACTGATTACACTTATAATAATGCTTGCACTTCTGATACCGGCGGCAAAGACCGCCGTATATGCCGCACCGACAGATGCCGCCGTTGTTCCCGAAAGCGTGACGGAGAGCACGGACGCGGTATTTGGCGAAGATACAGGTGAAAACGCCGCTTTTTTTGCCGAATTTGAAAGCGGAAACGGAACGCAGTCAGATCCTTATATAATAAAGAATGCAGAACAGCTTAAAGCTTTCGCAGAGAGGATAAATGCCGGTTTTTCAAACGACGCGTATTTTGCCCTTGACGCAGATATAGACCTCGGAAACGCCGAATGGACGCCCGTCGGCTATTATACGATAAAAAACGGATATAATACCTGCTTTCAGGGAGAGTTTGACGGCAGGGGACATACCGTAAAGAACTTCAAAATCACTTCTCCGTCAAATTCATACGTCGGATTTTTCGGATTTGTGTATAACGGTACAGTTAAGAATCTTACCGTGTCCGATTTTAACATTGAGTTTCAGAATACGGGTATTTATTACGTCGGACCTCTTGCCGGAAGATGTATTGCAATAGACGAAAAAGGTGAAAATAAAAAGATCGTAATAGACGGCTGCCGTGCGGAAAACGGAAGCATAAATGTCGCCTCTGCCGATAAAAGCGTTTACGCAGGCGGGCTTTTAGGATATTTCATGTCGAGCACACAGGCAGAATCGCGGCTTTCGGACAGCTTTGCAAAAAATGTTTCGCTGTATGCATACAGTACATATTCGGTAAGCACGGCAACATACGTATATGCAGGCGGACTTGTCGGATATACCGCGGCAACTTCGGACGCAGTTCAGAGCATTTCGGGCTGCGGCGCCGATACAAACGTAAACGCATATCATGATCAGACAAGAGGAAACGTCAAAGCTTTCGGCGGAGGGCTTTTCGGATTTGTCGGTGCAGGTTCGGGAAATACCAGAGTAACGGTTGAAAAGAGCTTTGCCTCGGGAAATGTTACCGCGCATAGTTTCGGCTCGGCTCATGCGGGCGGATTGTCGCCGTATGTCAGCGTGTCGTCGGTGCTTGCCTCAAAGAAAGCGTTTGAAATGACGGATTGCTATGCATCGGGAAACGTCAGTGCAAAGACGACCGATACCGCGGTTTCCTCGTCGGGAGATCTTCCGTATTCGTGCGTCGGCGGAATTGCGGGATATTTCTATGATCCGCGTTCGGGGGCGTCGGCAAAGAACGTCTATGCGTCGGGTAATGCCGCAGATACAGGCTCGCTAAGCTCGTATGTAGGAAAGATTTACGGTTACAGGCAGAATTTTGAACTTGAAAACTGCTACGCGTTTGACTTTGCCTTTGTAAAAGGCAGCGATATTTCGGACGGCGGCGTAACCGAGATAAGTCTTGATAAGGCTTACGAAAATGAAAGCTATAACGGCTTTGATTTTGACGGCACATGGTGTTTTGATAAGTCAGCCGGATATGCGCTTCCCGTTCTCTCGGACAATAAGCATTTTTCCAAAGATCCGGCGATAACGTATATAAATGTAGATTATATCCTTTCTTCGTCATCGGTAAAATACGGCGGTGAATTTTCGGTTCCCGAACAAACTCCGTCTTATGATAAAGATGTCGGACGCTTGTATGAATTCTCGCATTGGTCGCTCACACCGAACGGCTCGGAATTTACCTCGGGCATGGCAGACAGAAATACAAACGTTTACGCGGTATATAACATTACGGCAAAGAAATATACCGTCGAGTTTGTAAATGACGGAAAGACCTATGTCCCCGAAACCGAGTATTCCTACGGAGATAGGATAGTTCCTCCCGAAACGCAGCCCGAAAAGGCGTCTGACGTCAATTTCTGGTATACTTTCTCTCACTGGTCGCTTACGCCTGACGGAACGGCGCTGAATTTTGACACTTATACCGTGTCGGATAATATTAAGATCTACGCCGTCTATAAAGCCTATGACTTTACGGTGTGGGACGGAAAAACCGCAAAGGAAATAACGCGCGGAAACGGTTCGGAAAGTAATCCTTATAAGGTATCAAACGGCTATCAGCTTTTTTGGCTTTCAAAGGAAATCGCAAACGGGAACGAAAAGATTGCAAAGGCGTATTTTGAAGTTGATGCAGATATACAGCTCGGAAATTTTGAATGGCTCCCGATCGGAAACTCCAAACTTCCGTTTTCCGGTAAATTCGACGGCGGAGGATATACAATAAACGGACTTAGAATCACGGACAAAAACCTTGCCGACGCGGGATTGTTCGGTTACGTAAATGACGCCGCGATTAACGGTATAGTATTCGGCAGCGCACAAATCAACATCGAGAGTGAAAACGACGTAAACGCGGGAATACTCTGCGGAACGGCGAAAGCAGCCGACGGCGTTCTTAAAATTTCCGAAGTCAAGGTTTACGGAAGCGTTTCCGTCACATCAAAAGGAAATGTAAATGCAGGCGCAATATGCGGAAAGCTTGTTGCGGAAGGCTCGGACGCTTATATTAATAATTCGTATTCCGACAGCAGAGTTTATGCGCGTTCGGAAAGCAATAACGCGCTTGCCGGAGGTATTTCGGCATATGTAAGCTCGTCAGACGGCTGTGCGGCACAGATACGTAACTGCTATTCGCTTGATAGGGTTGACGCTGCGGCTGCACTTAAAGCTTATGCCGGAGGAATATGTGCCGAGGTAAGTGTTTCGGGCAATAGATCCGGGCCTGTGATGTCAGGCTGCTTTACTGTCGGCGGTATTTCGGCAAGCTCCGATTCTTCCGATACCGAAAACGCATATGCCGGTCATATAGCCGGACTTTGTAAAGATGAAAGTCTTGTAAACGAGTGTATATATTACCGTTCTGCAAGCGTTACATCTTCCGCAAACGGCGAGAGCGCGGGGATAAACGAATTCGGGGTAGGCGCAACGTCATCGAATTTCAGAAATCAGAATTTCCTTGCCCAGAGCTTGGGGTTTGATTTTGAAAGCGTTTGGGAAATTCCGAGCGGGTATTCGTACCCTGTCTTGAGATCCGAAATTTCCGATAAGCCGGTTCTTTCGGTAAAGAATATAGTAAGCACTTCGTCGTCGGTTTCGGCGGAAGTCACTGTAATGTCCGATTCTTCGGATATATATACCGTATCCCTTAACGTTTACAGCGAACGCGGCAGACTCGTCGCATCAAAGACCGTTACCGTAAATAATTACACTCCTCAGAAATACAATGTTATAATTTCGGTTTCGGGACTTCCGTATGCCGAAAAAGCTGACAGTATAAAGATTATTGTAAACGATAAAAAATCGCTTGAACCGCTGTTTTCGGCATATTATAAAAAAATCCGATCTAAGTGACATAATTTTCGTTCTTTTGGTTAAAAAGCCGCAGGATATTGACAAAACTTGTCGAAAAGAGTATAATTATAATGTTATATTCTTGGTATTCTGCGGCTTTTGCCGCGTTTAAGTACATATGGTTTATAACAGGAAAATAAGTAACAATCTGAGAGGTTTGAAGATGTTTTCAGTATTACCGCAGACTGTAAGGGAAGCAGATGTTTCGGCAACCGAAAAATACGGCGTTCCGGCTTTGGGACTTATGAAAGCGGCGGCAAAGGAGTCGCTTGAATACATTTATCCTCATATAAATCGAACCAGCCGCGTCACGATCCTCTGCGGCAAAGGCAATAATGCCGGGGACGGATACGGTGTGGCGTATGAGCTTGTGAAGCAGTGGTACGATGTATGCGTCGTAAACGTATTTGATACGGTGCCTTCGTCCGATCAGGCAAGAACCTGCTATAATGACTATATCTTTTCGGGCGGAACGGTACTGAATACGCAGAAGGCGTTTTCGCGAATAGCCGCGTCGGATGTAATAATAGACGCCGTGTTCGGTATAGGCTTTGACGGCGTTATAAATCCCGACAGCGAATGCGGACGTATGATCGAATGTGCAAATTCTTCGCACGCATACAGAATTGCAATAGACGTGCCGTCAGGCATAAACAGCGCTGACGGAACAGTAAAGGGTTCGGCATTCATGGCGAACACCACAATAACCGTTTCATTTATAAAAACGGGTACTATTTCATATCCTGCTCTCGAATACTGCGGAGAAATAGTTGTTGCGGATACAATTTATCCCGAAAAGCTTGCCGAAAGCTTAAAAGCCGATGCGCTTATCCCCGACGACGAATATATAAGAAAAACAATACCCGTAAGACGCCGCAATTCTCATAAGGGAACTTTCGGAAAGCTTGCGATGCTCTGCGGAAGCAGATATATGACGGGAGCCGCGTACTTTGCGGCGCTTTCGGCTGTCAGGACAGGAACGGGACTTGTAACGCTTGCCGCAGATGAGGCAACGCTGAACATACTCCAGACAAGAATTGCCGAACCCGTTTTCTTTAATACGCACGGACTTTGCAATGAAAAAAGCATAACCGAAATCACGGAGCTTTTCGACGGTTCGGACTGTGCGCTTGTCGGCTGCGGACTCGGCAGCGGCGAAAACATAGAAAAAGCCGTGCAGCATATTATAAAAAATGCAAAAACCAAATTAGTTATTGACGCAGACGGAATAAATGCGCTTCCCGGAAATATAAATGTATTAAAGGAAGCAGCAAATACTCCTGTAATTACTCCTCATCCCGCGGAATTTGCGAGAATCACCGGCAAAACCGTTGCCGAAGTACAGAGCAACCGTTTGAATCTTGCAAGACAGTTTGCCAAGGATTTCTCCTGTGTTACGGTTCTTAAAGGTGCGTCAACGGTAATAGCGTCTCCCGACGGAAGAACGGCGATAAACCGTTCGGGAAATTCCGGACTTGCAAAGGGCGGAAGCGGAGACGTGCTTGCAGGCGCTGTTGCATCGTTTGTGTGTCAGGGACTGGATCCGTTTGACGCGGCAGTGTGCGCAGTGTATCTGCACGGAAAAGCGTCTGATGTGCTGAAACATCAGATTTCGGAATACGGAATGATGCCGAGTGATCTTCCTCTTGCCATAGCAAAGCTGCTTCCTTAATCTATAAGTTTAAGGATTGATGCGCTATCAGAAGATTTTTATCCTGCCTTGCGGCGGTATCCGCTGTATTTGTGCTTGCGGCGGCACTTGTTTCGTGTAAAGGCGACAGCTGCGGAAAAGAACTTTTTGCCGATGTAATGAATTCGCGTTTTACAATGCAGTCGGATTATACGTTTTCGTCCGGCGAAAAAGCGATTGAAGGCTCGCTTGTGCTGTCGTCGGGCGAGAATATCAAAATGGAGCTTGTTTCTCCCGACGCCCTTTGCGGTGTTGCGGTCGAAAGCGACGGAGCTGGGAAGATGTCCGAATTTTCGGTAAGTTTTTCGGGAATAAAGGCGGATATACCCAAAAGTATTCTCACAAAGCTCAGCCTTGCGTTCGGAATGTTTTCGCCTGATATGCCGCATCTTATACGGTCCTTGGATTCGGGCTGTATTTCTGAAAACTCCGATACCGACGCAGAGCTTGTAACTGCAATGTTTTCGCAGGGCGATGTAAATTACAGCTTTACGTATAACAAACTTACCGGCGAACCGACTCTCCTTGTTGCAAGTGCCGGAGAAGATTCGGTAACGCTCAGAATAACAAAGTTCAAAAGCGAACCAGGAACGTAACAGTTTATCATGAAAGAATGTAGAAAATGTTTGAAAATGTAACAGATATAACCAAAACGCGTGCCGAAATAGACCTCGGTGCGGTCTTGCATAATTATAAGCATACAAAAGAGTTGGTAAACCGCAGAATAATATGCGTTGTCAAGGCTGACGCCTACGGACACGGCGCGGTTGCAATATCGAAAAAACTTGAAGAAGTCGGCGCGGATTTTTTTGCCGTTGCCAATATTGACGAGGCACTCGAGCTGCGCCGAGGAGGAATAAAAGGCGGAATAGTGATACTCGGATATGTGTTCCCGGACTTCGTGAATGCGGCTGTCGAAAATGACGTTTCTCTTGCGCTTGCTTCGCTTGACGCGGCAAAGACATTTGTAAGGCGCGCGTCGGGCAGAGAACTTAAAGTGCATATAAAGCTCAATACCGGAATGAACCGCACCGGCTTTAACGTTTCGCACGGAATTATTCCCGACGATCTTAAAGAAACGGTCGAAATTTTAAAGCAAAATCCGAACATCAGGGTCGAAGGACTTTTTTCGCACTTTGCCGCGGCTGAAAATAATCCCGATTTTTCAAATAAGCAGTTTGAATGTTATACAATGGGCGAAAAGTATCTCAAAGAAAACGGAATTACGCCCGAAATAAGACATATATGCAACAGCGCCGGACTTCTTGAATATCCGCATATGTTCCTCGATGCCGTAAGGCTCGGAATTACGCTCTACGGCTGTTCAAGCGTTGCCGACGGTTATCTTCCCGTAATGCAGTTCAAGACAAGAGTAATAGATATTCATGCGCTGAAGAAGGGCGATCTTGTCGGATACGGACTTACCTATACGGCGCAGAAGGACATGAAAATGGCGGTGATATGCGCCGGATATGCCGACGGACTGAGACGCGGATTTTCCTGCGGTAAAGGCGAGGTGCTTTGTCACGGAAAGAGAGTTCCGATAATCGGCAGAGTGTGCATGGATATGGCGATGATAGACGTTACGGATATACCCGACGTCAAAATCGGCGACGACGTTGTGATATGGGGAAACGACGGCGACAGGTATATCTCCTGCGATGAACAGGCGCAGAAGATAGATACTATCTCGTATGAGCTGCTTTGCGGCGTTGCAAAACGCGTGCCGAGAATATATATCAACGGCTGAAAGTTATAGGCTGAACATGAATCGCGGCGGTTTGTACCGCCGCTTTTTTGCGCAAAATAATAAATATGCCGAAATGCAGTAATAATCGAATATAAGTTTTCCGCAGAAATTAAATTTTTTGCGGAATTTTTGTTTTTACTCTCGACAAGCTAATAACTGTTAGCTATAATATAAAACGCCGTGAGCAAAAGGAGGATATTGATGAGGGGAATAAATACAAAGTCAAGAATACAGGAACAGGCGCTGAAACTGTTTGCAAAAAGCGGATATGATGCGGTAGGCGTAGCGGAAATTGCCGACGCGGTGCAGATAAAAGCTCCGTCGCTGTATAAACACTATAAGAGTAAGCGTGAAATTTTCGAGAGTATAATCGAGAGGGTAAATAAAGCGGATTACGATAAGGCGCATGAAAACGATATGCCGGAAGAGGAATACCGCAAGGACAGCGGCAGCTATAAAGGTCTTGATATTGACGGTATCGTCAAATATGCGCGCGAAATGCTTGTTCATTGGACGGAAGATGAATTTTTCTGCAATTTCCGCCGAATGCTTAGCCTTGAGCAGTATAACTCGCAGGAAATGAAGAATATGTACGCTAAGTATATATCGTCCGGACCTCTCGGATATATGACGGACGTGTTTTTTGAGTTTGTGCATGACGGAAAGCTTGCCGAAACCCTGTCGTTTGAATTTTACGCACCTATGTTCATGATGTACTCGCTGTACGACGGCGGAACGGATATTAAGACGCTTTGCGAAATGTTTGACGCGTATGCCGATAATTTCAAACAAAATTTTCAAAAATACCTGAAAGGAGCAATTTAAAATGGAATACACACTCAGTAAAAAATACTGTACGGACGAATTGATGAAACTTATAATGGGACCTAACCCCATAAAGCTCGAAGAAGAACTGCTCTTGAACACAAAAATCAAAAAGGGTGACGTTGTCTGCGATCTCGGCAGCGGAACGGGATTTACGTCGGTGTTTATGGCAAAGGAATACGGCTTTAAAGTCTATGCGTGCGATTTGTGGAGCAATCCCGACGACAACGCAAAGTTTTTTGAAAGCATGGGGCTTACTCAAAACGAGATAATGCCCGTAAAAGCCGACGCGGAGGCTCTGGAATTTGAAAAGGAATTTTTCGACGCGGTGGTCAGCGTTGATTCCTATAACTATTTCGGACGCGACGAAAATTATCTTGACAAAAAACTTCTGCCGTTTGTCAAAAAGGGCGGATATATCTATATCGCCGTTCCGGGCATGAGAAAGGACTGCCATGACGATCTTCCGAAAGAACTGTTGCTGTCGTGGACTCCCGAGCAGCTTGCTTATATGCGCGATATTAACTACTGGACGGGTATCGTGAGCGCGTCAAAGGACAGCGAGATAATCGAGATAAGCGAGATGGAATCAGATAAAGAGGTTTGGGACGACTGGATAAAGCAGGATAACGAGTACGCTGTCGGCGACAGAAAGTCCATTGAAGCAGGCGCACGGAAGTATCTCAACTTTATAAAAATAGTGCTTAAAAAGAGATAAACTTAAAAATAATACGGTTTTGCACACTGCGGAGAGCTGATAAATGCTGCTTTTCGCAGTATTTTTGTCTTTGGCAAGGGTTTTTGATAAACACTATTCACTTTTTGCGCCTTATGTGATATAATAATAAAAGGTGATAATATATGAAAAGTCCGTTTTGCAAAACTCTTGAAAATGTGCCTCTTGCAAAATATTCTTCTATGAAAACCGGCGGCAGCGCAAAATTTCTCTGCCTGCCCGAAAGCGTGTCCGAACTTGCGGATACGGTGCTCTTTTATGCGGAAAATGATATAAAATGCATTGTAATGGGAAATATGAGCAATGTTCTTGTGCCCGACGAGGGAATTGACGTTCCGGTTGTGCTTACGGGCGGAGTAAAGGAATACTCGGTTCTGTCGCAGGATAAAGACGGCGCGAAGATCTTTGCCGACTGCGGAATATCGGTTACGGCGCTTGCGCTTGAAATGTGCAAAAGCGGTTTTTCGGGACTTGAATTTGCCTACGGAATACCCGGAAGTCTCGGCGGTGCAGTCTATATGAACGCAGGAGCATACGGCGGTGAGATGTCAAATGTTACAGAGAGCGTTTATGTGCTGACGAAAGAGCATAAAATTATACAAAGACCTGCACTTGAGTGTAATTTTTCATACAGAAACAGCGTTTTTGAAACAAACGGAGATATAATTCTCGGCGCGGTTCTGAAACTCGGCATCGGAGATAAGGACGAGTGCGTGTCGGCGGCAAAAGAGCTTATGAAAAAGAGGATAGAAAAGCAGCCGCTTGATTTTCCGTCGTGCGGAAGCACATTCAAAAGACCGGAAGGGTACTTTGCCGGCAAGCTTATCGAGGACGCGGGGCTTAAAGGCTTTAGCGTCGGCGGCGCTGCGGTTTCGGAAAAGCACGCGGGATTTGTCATAAATAAAAATAACGCCTCAACCTCCGACGTCATTGCCCTTATGCGCGAGATACAAAACAGGGTAAAGCAAAACAGCGGCGTTATGCTTGAGAGCGAAATACGCATAATCGATAAAAACGGAGAAAACACGGAGCTATGAATGAGAAAACAACCTTTACCAAAGAGGTAAAGTCTGCTCTTGAAAATATAAAGGGTGAAAAAAAGTGCTGTAAAAAGGCGCGCGAATATGCAGGAGTATTTCTCGACAATAACGCGATAATAGATAAAAGCATATTTAAGTGCGGCGACTGCCGCGGCGCTTTTCTGCGCGGCGTGTTTTTAAGATGCGCCAGCGTAAATTCTCCGGAAAAGGAAAACCACCTTGAATTTAAGCTTGCAAACGAGATGAATGCCGACGAGCTTTGCGTTTTTATACGCGAATGCGGCTTTGAGGCAAAGGAATCCAAACGCAAAAATACATATATCGTATATTTTAAGGACGGGGAAACCATATTCGAGTTTCTCAGCTTTATAGGCGCAAATAAATGCGCGTTTGAGTTTCTGAATACCATTATAGAAAAGCAGATACGAAATAACTGCAACCGCGTTACAAACTGCGAGTATGCCAATATGCAAAAGACCGCAAACGCATCGGCACGCCAGCTTGACGCGATTGTAAAGCTTTCCGAAAACGGCATTCTCGAAACTCTGCCGGAAAAACTGCTTTATACCGCGAAATTAAAGCTCGATAATCCCGATATGTCGCTGTCCGAGCTTGCCGCAATTCATGAACCTCCCATAACCAAGTCCTGCGCAAACCACAGGCTTGAACGTATTATAGTCTTTGCAAACGGAAACAAATAGAGTTATAAAAGCAAGAAGATAAAAAGGAAAACGATATGGAAAAAAAGTTCTGTCATCTGCATTTTCACAGTGAATACAGTCTGCTTGACGGCGCGTGCCGCATAAAGGATATTCCGGACGCTCTGAAAAATGCGGGACAGGACTGCCTTGCCATAACCGACCACGGCGTAATGTACGGTGCGGTTGATTTTTACAAAACCTGCAAAAAAGCAGGGATTAAGCCGATAATCGGCTGCGAAATATACGTAAGCCCAAAGAGCAGATTTGATAAGGACAAGCGCGACGGAGATTATTCCCACCTTGTGCTGTTATGCAAAAACGAAATCGGATACAAGAACCTTATAAGTATCGTTTCGAGCGCTTTTACCGAGGGGTTTTACGTAAAGCCGAGAGCGGATCTCGAACTTCTCGAAAAGCACAGCGAAGGACTTATAGCACTGTCAGCCTGTCTCGGAGGCGCCTTGCCGCAGAGAATCATAGCCGCCGACTATGAGGGTGCGAGAGTCTATGCAAATAAGCTTAAAAGGATATTCAAGGACGGATTTTACCTTGAACTTCAGCGCCACGGAATACCCGAACAGACTACCGTAAACGACGAGCTTGTCAAAATGTCGAAAGAGCTTGATATTCCTCTTGTCGCGACCAACGACGTGCATTATCTGCAAAAGTCCGATGCACAGAAACAGGCGGTTCTGATGTGTATACAGACCAATACCACGCTTGACGAGGGCAGACATAGAGGCTTTGAACGCGACGAGTTTTATTTGAAAAGCACGGAAGAAATGTATAAGCTTTTTGCCGACGTTCCCGAGGCTCTCGAAAATACCGTAAAAATCGCGGAAGAATGTAATTTTGACTTTTGCTTTGATAAGCTGTTTCTACCCGCGTTTTATCCTCCCGACGGGCTTTCGTCAAAGGAATATCTGCGCGCTCTCTGCGAAACGGGCTTTGAAAAGAGAAAAGAACAGGCACAGAAACACGGCGGCGCGTTAGATGAAAAAGTGTACCGCGAACGCCTTGACTACGAGCTTTCCGTTGTCGATAAAATGGGATATAACGAGTATTATCTCATAGTAAACGACTTTATATCGTATGCCAAAAATAACGGAATACCGGTAGGGCCGGGCAGAGGTTCGGGAGCCGGAAGCCTTGCGGCGTATTTTCTCGGTATTACTGATATTGACCCTATAAAATTCGATCTGTTGTTCGAGCGTTTTCTGAACCCCGAAAGAGTAAGCATGCCGGACTTTGACGTTGACTTCTGCTATTTCAGACGTTCGGAGGTCATAGACTACGTTGCGAGAAAGTACGGCAGAGATCACGTCGCGCAGATAGTTACGTTCGGAACGCTTGCGGCAAAAGCTGCAATAAGGGACGTTGCGCGCGTAATGAGCGTGCCGTATGCCGACGCGGACAGGGCGGCAAAGTGTATACCGTTCGCACTCGGAATGACGATAGACAAGGCACTGTCTGAAAGCGCGGAGCTGCATGATATATACGAAAACGAATCGGTATTAAGAAGCGTTATAGATATAGCACGCGGTATTGAGGGTATGCCGCGAAACGCCTCGACCCATGCCGCAGGCGTTGTAATTACCGATAAAACCGTTGACAGTTATGTTCCGCTGTCAATGAACGGTGACTGCGTTGTTACGCAGTATACAATGAATGATATTGCGGATCTCGGACTGTTGAAAATAGATTTTCTCGGACTTCGTTACCTTACCGTCATATACGACGCGGCAAGGGATTCGGGAATAAATGTGTCGGATATACCTCTTGACGATAAGGATACGTACAGGCTTTTGGGCGAAGGAAAAACAAACGGAGTGTTCCAGCTTGAATCGGCAGGAATGAAATCTCTGCTTATGCGTATGAAGCCGCAGAATATTGAAGATATTACAATAGCAATATCGCTTTACCGTCCCGGACCTATGGAGAGTATACCGAAATTTCTCGAAAACCGTAAAAATCCCGATAAAATAACCTACGCCGATAAACGCCTTGAGAGTATACTCTCGGTAACAAACGGCTGTATCGTCTATCAGGAACAGGTAATGCAGATATTCCGCAGCCTTGCGGGATATTCATTCGGCAGAGCGGATATTGTGCGCCGTGCAATGGCAAAAAAGAAAAAGGACGTCATGCAGGCTGAAAGACAGTATTTTCTCTACGGCAAAAAATCCGAGGACGGTAAGACAGAGTGCGTCGGAGCTGTTGCAAACGGAGTTCCCGAAGAAAAGGCGGCGGAAATATACGACGATATGGCAGCCTTTGCGCAGTATGCTTTCAATAAATCCCATGCCGCGGCGTATGCACATCTCGCGTATTATACAGCCTATCTTAAAGTTCATTTTCCCGCACAATATATGGCTGCTATTTTAAACAGCGTAATAGACCGCAGCGATAAGATAATGGAATATATTTCCGAGTGTTCAAAGCTTGGTATAAGCGTCAGAAATCCCGATATAAACGAGAGCGTCGGAGGCTTTGCCGCAACGGGAGAAAAGAAAATAAGCTTCGGGCTTTCCGCAATCAAAAACGTAGGCGAAAGCTTTGTGCGCAGTATCGTAAACGGACGCGAAAACGGGAAATACACGTCGTTTGAGGATTTTCTTCTGCGTATGTCCGAAAAGGATATAAATAAGCGCATGATAGAAAGTCTTATAAGGGCAGGCGCTTTTGACGGATTCGGCAAAAAGAGAAGTCAGCTTATGTCGGTTTACGAGTCGGCAGTTGACAGTCTGCAAAGGCGCAATCAGAAAAATATAACGGGGCAGTTCGATATGTTTTCTTCGCTGTCCGACGGAGATAAAGAGGATAACGGCAGCGCCATTCTCAAAATTGACTATCCCGATATACCCGAATTTTCCGATAATGAGCTGCTTTCAATGGAAAAGGACGTTGCGGGAATATATATGTCGGGACATCCGTTGCGCAAATACGAGGCTTTTGCAAAGAGCATAAACGCCGACGAGATATGCGATATAAACGCCGCAGCCGAAAGCGGAAACTTTGAAAAGTACCGCGACGGAACGCCCGTAACGCTTGTCGGAACAGTCACATCAAAACGCGAAAAGATAACAAAGTCGGATAAACGCATGGCTTTTCTGCAGTTTGAGGATACCGGCGGAATTCTTGAAGTAATAGCCTTTGCTAACGTATATAACAGATACGCGCCGAACCTATATGAAGGCGCCGCGGTAGGAATTACGGGCGAGGTTTCCGTGAAGGAATCGCGTGACGGAGATAAGGACGGAAGAAACGAGATAAGTATTCTGTTAAAAAGTGTTTTTGCACTTAAAGAAACCGCACAGACTGCGGATAATGCGAATACTGCGGATAATACCGAAAATACATCAGGCACGAAAAAGGTAAAAATGAATCTTTCGTCGCTGCTGCATAATAATACGCAGAGCGCACCGCACGCGCCGTATAACCAAAATCCGCCTGTTCCGGAAAACTTACCGCAGATGCCCGTCCGCGGCAGGGACGAAAAACTCTGTTTGTATCTCAAAGTTCCGTCAGAAACTTCGCGTGAATTCGAGAGGGTAAAGAGCGTTCTCGAAATATACTCCTACGGAACGTCCGAGGTCTTCGTGTACTTTGACGATACAAAAAAACTCACTCACGCAGTCGGTCTTGACGTAAATATAACGCCCACAATGTTAAAAATGCTGTCATTGATATTGACCGACGAATGTGTAAAGACAAAGTATAAAAAGGTGTAAAAAGCAATATCGGTAATTCAGCCGTCGGATTTATTCCGTCGGCTTTTTGTATAATGTTTTCTGATTTTTGCATATCGGTCAAAAGCTGTTTTCGGCAGCCGTTAAATACCGTAAATTTTTTTCAAAACACTTGCAAAACAGCCGGACGTTTAGTAAAATAGTCGTACATAAGCGAAAAAGGAGAGTTTTTATGCGTACATTATCCTATGAAAAATATCTCGATAAAGTATACGGCTGCTTTGTCGGCAAAGCTGTTTCGGGTAATATCGGCGCACCGCATGAAGGCGTTAAAATGCCGCTTGAACTTGATTTTATGCCGAAAATGATCAACTGTGAGCTTCCTAACGACGATCTTGATCTGCAAATTCTGTGGCTTGATGTTCTTGAAAAGAAAGGCGCGGATTTTACGTCTTATGATCTTCTCGAATGTTTTGTGAACAACTGCCGCTATTCTCCCGGAGAATACGCCTAAACTGCGATAACTGGACGGCAGAAAATGTGCATTTGGAGAATATAAAACTTCACAAAGGTGAAAACAGAATAGTCCTGCGCGTAACGCGTATCAATGACGATGCAAAATATAACGTCACTTTTTCGCGCGGCGCGGCTTGTGACGAACACATTGTGTGGCTTGCCTCCAAAAACCCGTATTTGTTTTGATTAAAATATCGGTTTAAATCAGATCGGCGTCGGTTTTCGATTGTGTTATATAAGGTGATTTTTAAAGTTGGTCTTTTCCTCTCGGCGAGACGCCGAACTTTGCCTTGTATGCCTTTCCGAAAGCCGACGCCGAAGTATATCCGAGAAGCTCAGACGCACGCGAGGCAGTCATACCTTTCTCTTTCATAAGCAGGTTTGCGGCGTCCATTTTTTTGTTTCTGTAATAGGAACGCAGAGTCTGACGCGTCTGCTCATTGAAAAGGGCAGAGAGGTAACTGTAATTGTAGCCTGTTATTCCGGAAAGCTCCGACAGGTTTTTCATCGTGTATATATGCGTGTCTATGTAATTCATGATCTGGTAGCAAAGCTCTTTTGAAGAATTAGGCTTGCCGTGTATATCCTCGGCGCAAAGTGCGCCTTTTGTTTCGCTGTGTGAAAAGTCGCGTATCAGATATATGACTGTTTCCTTTATGAGACAGAACGTAAGCTCGTCGGAGAGCTTTGATGTGCTCTGCAAAGCTAAGGTTAGCTCCTCCATGCATCTCTTTATCCTGCTGTCCGAAAACATACGCTTTTCGGGTAAAATGCAGCGTGTCATAATATCGTCAAGTTCTTCTTTGTAAGGCGAAAGCACGGTGCTGAAAGAACAGAAATCGTATTTCAGCGGCTCTGACTTTGAAGAATGTATCGAATGTACGTCGCACGGAAACGAGAGATACATATCTCCCTTTTTTACGCTTTGGGGAACGCCGTTTGTATAGATCTCTCCTTTGCCGTCCGTCACCGCCGTGATCTCAAACCAGCCGTAGTGAGTGTGAGTTCTTACGTTCATGCCGCTGCCGCAGTGCAGTCTGCCTGTCTGATACAGCTTAAAACCTCCGAACTCGAGAGGCGCGCCCACATAATTCTGATCAAGATGATATTTTGCTTCCGTCAGCATGATTTTCCCCTCTTTTCCATATATATGATAATACACGGAGTACGGAGTGTCAAGAAATATTTTTGTTTGATCCAAAAAAATGAACATCTTTGTCTGCAATAATGTTGTTTACATATCGGCGCCGAAATCGTATAATGTAGGCGTAAAGCAGGAACAAAAACAATATAATTTAACTATGGAGGATAAAAAATGCATACAGTAGCAGTTATCGGATGCGGCAGAATTTCGGAAATCGCGCATTTTCCGGCTTTGAGCAAAATGGAGGACGTAAGAATCAAATATGCCTGCGATATTATTCCGGGCAAGGCGCAGCAGAAGAAGGAAAATTTTCCCAAAATAGAAAACACGATAGAGGACTACAAGACCGCGCTTGCAGACCCCGAAGTCGATACCGTGTTCGTACTTACGCCGAACTACGCGCATTATACCGTTACCATGGACGCGCTTGCCGCAGGGAAAAATGTTTTCTGCGAAAAACCCATTACCGTAAATTACGAGCTTTCCGCAAAAATGAAAGAGGCTGCGGATAAAGCAGGCAAAATACTCAATATCGGCGTCTGCAACAGATATAATCTGAGCGTTGAAAAGCTTGCGCAGATGAATAAAGAGGGCAAGTTCGGCAATATCTACCATGTTTACTGCTCGTTCCGCTCGTTCCGTTCAATACCCGGACTCGGCGGCGCTTTTACGACAAAATCAATGTCGGGCGGAGGAGTGCTTATAGACTGGGGCGTTCATTTTCTTGACCTCATACTTTACATTCTCGGCGGCGCAAAGCTTGTTACCGCAACCTGCGACAGCTATAACAAAATGGCTGCTGATATGAAGTCATACCGTTATCACAGTATGTGGGCTGAAGATACGGCAGACACGGAGCACGGAACAAACGACGTTGACGATTTCATCACCGGATATGTCCGTACCGATAAAGCAAGCATTTCCTTTAACGGAGCATGGGCGCAGAACCTCGACAAAAATGAAATGTTTATAGATTTTCTCGGAGATAAGGGCGGTGCGCGCCTTGATTACGGCAAGCTCTTTGAATTCTGCGACGGAGAAACGTTGGAAACGCAAAAGCCTGAATATGAAATTCCGAATATGTACGAATGTGAGGACAGAGCCTTTCTTGATTCCACGGTGAGCGGCGAAAAAACGCGCAGCAACATCGACAATGTTCTTGAGAGTGCAAAGCTTCTCGATGTGCTTTATAAGTCTGCCGGCATAAAGCGCGAAATAGAGGTAAAGTAAAATGAAAAAAATAGGCTTTGCCGATTACCGCATAGACGAGTGGCACGCAAATCACTATCCCGAATGGATAAAGAATGCGTCGGAAACTTTGGGGTTTGATTATACGGTGGCTTATGCGTATGCGTCCGAAAATGCTCCCGGTCTGAGGAGTACCGAACAGTGGTGCCGAGATTTCGGCGTAACACAGTGTCTGACGCTTGACGAACTTTGTCAAAAGAGCGACGTTCTGCTTGTGCTCGCACCGTCAAATCCCGAAACTCATCTTGATTTTGCAAAAGCCGTTCTGAAGTATTCAAAGCCGACATATATCGATAAGACCTTTGCACCCGATACAAAGACGGCGCTTGAAATATTTTCTCTTTCAGATAAGTATAATACTCCGATTTTCTCATCGTCGGCATTAAGATACGGCACCGAACTTTCGGATTTTACCGATGTAAAAAATATAATTACCTGCGGCGGAGGCTCAAACGCACCGGAGTATATAATCCATCAGGCGGAAATGGTAATAAAGCTGCTTGATGACGAGCCTGTTCTGTTCAAAGCCGAAAAACAGGGTTCTCAGTGCATATTCCGCGCCAAATTCAAAAACGGCGGCAGCGCAAGCATGATCTATGCATATTCGCTTGCATTTGCGGTGTGTGCCGAGGATAAAAACGGAAAAGAGAAAAAGTCCGTCATAAATTCCGATACTTTCGGAGGTCTGATAAGAGATATTCTCAAGTTTTACGAGACGGGAAAACCGAGCTTTGACAGAGGTCAGACGATAAACGTCATGAAACTTCGCGAAGGTGCGCTTAAATCTCTCGAAACACCCGAAACTTGGATAAAAATATAGCCTGCCGTGCGCCGAAAATAAGCGTGCAGCGCAGTTTTTCCTCATATCCCAAAAAACATTTTAAAAGTCCGTTTGTGCATTGACTGATGTACATTTCAATGGTATAATTTGAAAAAACGGACGGAGTGTGCACATATCATGAATAATATAACAGTGGACTTTTCGCAGTCCTTAGGCAAAATCAAACCGATGCACTCGGTAAACAACGGCCCTGCATATAAGTTTACTCAGGATCAGAGAGTGACCAACATGCCTGCGTACAAGGCGGCGGGAATACCTTATGCGCGCACGCATGACGCGTCGTTTTTCGCAGTGTACGGCGGACCTCATACGGTTGACGTTCACATGATATTCCCGGATTTTTCCAAAGATCCCGAAGATCCCGCGTCGTACGACTTTACCCTCACCGATGAGTATATGAAGGTAATAGGTCTTGCCGGTACAAAGGTGTTTTACAGACTCGGCTCAAGAATTGAACACGAAATTAAAAAGTACGGTACGCTTCCGCCGGCTGATTTCCATAAGTGGGCGGTAATATGCGAGCATATAATCAGACACATGAACGAGGGTTGGGCAGACGGTCATAATTTCGGTATAGAATACTGGGAAATATGGAACGAACCCGATCTCAACTGGGACAGTCCCGATCCCGTAATGAAAAAATGCTGGGGCGGCTCAAAGGAACAATTCTTTGAAATGTACGATATTGCCGCAAAGCACTTAAAGAAGTGTTTTCCTAATCTCAAAATAGGCGGTCCTGCGGTTTGCTATCCCATTACGGACTGGACCCGCGAATTTCTCGGATATGTGTCGGAACATTCGTCCCCGCTTGACTTTTTCTCATGGCATCTCTATTCTCAGACGCCCGATTTTGTAATAAGCATAGAAAAACAGGTAAGAGAGCTGCTAAATGAATTCGGATTTGAAAAGTCAGAGAGCATTCTCAATGAGTGTAACTATGTAAAAGACTGGAACGGGGACGACTGGGAGTATACGTTAAAAAGCGAAAAGGGAATAAAGGGAGCTGCTTTTACGGCTGCCGTTATGGAGGCTTCTCAAAGCGCACCTTTAGATAATCTCATGTACTATGACGCGCGTCCCTGTGCCATGAACGGACTGTTTTCGACCGATCTTGTAACCAAGGTTCTCAAAGGCTATTATCCGTTCTATATGTTCAATAAACTGTATGAGCTGGGTACTCAGGTAAAGTCCGAAACAGATGACGAATATCATGTGTTTGCGTGCGCCGCTAAAGGAAACGGAAAATATGCCGTTATGATAACTCATTTCAATAATGACGACAGCGCACCCGAAACAGAGGTAAAGCTAACGCTGCACAATATCGGCATAAATGCGCCCTGCAGAATTTCCTATTATCTGCTTGACGATAATCATGACTGCAAACTTGTGCGCGAGGAAAAGATATGCTCGTCAGAGGCTGTGTCGTATTTGGGTATGCCGCTGTTTTCAACGTATCTTGTTACGTTTGAGAGCGCTGAATAACAAAATTTGGCCTTGAATTAAATAAAAGAGCAGTGTCTGAAAGCAAAAAAATGGTTTGCACGGCACTGCTTTTTTGTATGCAAAAAGACAGCGTGAAAATTTTCTGCATTGAAATCGTATTTGCAATATAATGGCAGGGGAGAATGCGTTTAAAAAATATTCACAATTAAACTATTGACTGTTTCGAGGGTTTTTGGTATAATGTTCATGTTGTTAAGTTCGGATAAAGAAGTTGTCTGCATTTGTCCGTGCCTTGACCGAAAATAGTATGTGGACAGGTATCGAAGAGGTCAACGGCCCTGACTCGAAATGTTGCGCTATTTTTAGAAGTCAAAACTTCACAAAGCCTTTAACAATGCGGGTTTCGGGCATTCGCCCGTCGCAGGCACACCGTGAGTTCTAATGAGAATTCTAATACAACCGAATATTTGCGTTAATACTCCTTCGGGAGTTTAACATACATGGAGAGGTATCGAAGTGGTCATAACGGGGCTGACTCGAAATCCAGTGATGTATTAAGAACATTTATCGGCTGAATGCCGCATAAATAAAGGCTTTTTATAAAAATTTAATATTGCTATTTTCGCAGTTCCCTCAAAAAGTTCCCTCATTTTTACGAGCTTTTTCAAACTGCTAAAATATATAAGGACGGGTATCGAAGTGGTCATAACGGGGCTGACTCGAAATCAGTTTGTCGGTAACTCCGGCACGTGGGTTCGAATCCCACCCCGTCCGCCAAAAACAAGGTTTTTGTTGCGAGCAAAAACCTTGTTTTTTTATGAGTTCCCTCAAAAAGTTCCCTCATTAACAGTCCGCAAGGCTTACTGCACCTGACAAAGCGGTTAATGACGATACCTTTGATGTTGCATCAAGATGAGAATATGTATTTGCCGTTGTTGAAAAATCGCTGTGTCCGAGCCATACTTGAATATCTTTCAGAGTTATTCCGTCGTGCTTGCCTTTGTTCAATAGAAGCGACGCACAAGTATGTCTTAAATCGTGAAAGCGAATCACACGCATATTATTTTTCTCTAAAAGCCGTTTCCAAGCTGGAGTGATATAGTCGGGCAATATTAACCCTCCCAGCTCGTCCACCATTACATAATCAAGCCAATTCCTGTCGTATGACCGCTTAAACTTCTTTTGATACATCTCCTGCTGTTTTTTTATTTCAAGCAGCCTGTCCTTTAAGTCCTCATTAAGCGGCAATGCTCTTAAACTTGATTTTGTTTTTGCTCTGTCCTTTGCGACGATAGTTTTCTTGCCGTCTATATTAGGCGTGGTAACGGTGTGATTAACATAAAAGACATTGTTGTCAAAATCTATTGCCGACCATCGCAAGCCTACAATTTCGCTCCTACGAAGTCCGTAAAAGCCACCGAAGATTACGGGCAATTCCAATTTTGTGTTCTTTGTCAGTCTTATTACCTCGCTCAATTCGCTGCTGTTATAAAACTTTCCGACAAATTGATTTTTCTCCGGCTTGTCAACTTCTTCAAGGGGATTTTCTTTAATATATCCCATTTTCCTCGCATAGCACAATGCAAGTCTTATAATTGCGTGATAGTGAATTACCGTATTTGCCGTTACACGCTCAAGCTGAACATCATAAAAATCTTGAATATCCTCTGCGGTAAGTTCGCCGAGTGTTATTCCTTTTTCCTCGAAATAAGGAGCTATCGGATTATTTATGTTTCCAACATAAGCTGAATAAGTTGTCGCTTCGATTTTCTTTTTCCTTTTGAGCGTTAAAGGCACATATTTTTTCAGATAATCCGAAAACAATAAAAACTGCACTTGGTCTTTCGGAAAATCATCTAAACTCATATCCTCTGCCGCTTTTGTTGAAATAACGCTTTTAACATTTACTCCGGCGGCATCTCCTGTGTTCTCAATCTGTATTTTTTGATTTACACAAAGATTAACCTTCTCGCCTTTGCTTATCGGTATTTCAAACTCACATAAAACCTGTTTGAGAATTGCCTCTGCTTTTTTCTTATTGCCACGCACGGGGAGTTTTGTCGGAAACCATTTCTGCTTCCTTTCCTCGTTTTCTCCATAATAGTTTACGACTGCATAATACAGTCCTTTTTTCTCTCGTATAGTTCCTGTTACATTTTTGCTCAATTTTTAGACCTCCTTTGTTTTTTTGAGAGAAAAAACAAACACCTATCATTGACATTACTATTATATCAACAATAGGTATCAAGCGCAAAAAATCACGATGTTGTTTTATTTTTTCTCATCAAGAAATCAACTACACTAATTTTGGTTATACAATACTCTCGACCGACTTTTATACTTTCGATTTTGTTTTCACGAAGTAATTTATATCCCGTTTTTGTGCTTATGCCGCCGAGAGCGTTGCACATTTCTTTTATTTTCAGAACATCGGGATAATTTTTCAGCATATTCATATATTCCTTGCGTTTCATTGTTTCGGGCAGCATAACCCACACCTCCTTAAAATTACTTTAATACCACAAATTAAAGCACTTGTAAAATGCTTTAATTTCTAATATCAAAGAGTTAAGCCATACCCGTCCCGAAAGACGGGTACAACTTATTTTCCTTATTTTGAAGCAATTTCAGACGGTGTTTTGCAAGAACACTCCATAGGAATTTCACCTCTCCGCCCTCCGACCGAGCTACCCCCATTGCCTGCGACGCTTTTAACGCTCGGACTGTGGCTGGGTAGAAGTATCATTGTCCCGATATAAAGTCATCGCCCGCAAGGTAGCTGCCTTGCTTTGCGGCATTGATATTTCTCGCTCAGATAGTTTTTCATCATTGAAAGAAGGATGAAGTAGAAGCAAAACTATCGTCTTGGCGTATCTGCCGCTTGGCTCGTCCATACCGGAAGGTATCTGTTTGCCGTTATACTGCACCGCCGTTATCTTGCGTGCTTTCTTTGTGAAAAATTATATTGCGGCTTTGGGCATTGAAAATTTAGTGATGATGTTACTCACAATATTTTTCTCCGGCTGATCGAGAGTGTTCATAATTTCAGTAAGCACTCTTTCTTCATCATAAGATAAATACCGAAAAACTCTGTTATGATAATCTTCCATCAAGAATATTCCACCGTTTACACCGCTTTTTGCACGGATGGGAGCGTAACGACCTAAAAAGGTAATATCGTTATACACCGTGTTTTTATGTACGGAATACCTTTTTGACAATTCGGATAATGTTACTTTTTCTGAACTTATAATCAAAAATAGTATTTCTATCCGTCTTTCAAAGGTAGACAATTTACCCGTCATAGCCGTTACACCTCCTTCCGAAATTTATTGTAGCACCTAATGTCACAAGCTCATTGTAACATTCAAAAAATAATTTCATAAATTTGCATCTTTGTGGAAAATTGTAAGATTTACACAAAGGCGTTAGGCGGTGCTTGGCTATGTTTAACAAGATAAAGAAAATAAAACAGCCAATTTTACCCGTCAAAAATACGGGTAAAATTGGCTGTAAGATGGGATGAGATATAAATATATTTTGTTTTTTGCAAGAAAATGCCCAATGAATCTACTTTTTCTTTAGATTTATTGAACATTTGCTTGCTATATGAGCACGTTTTGTAAAATCTTATATTCAAGTCTTTTCTATTGCTGGTCCATCTACAACATGCGAAATTCAAAGAGATATACTTGATAAGAAGCACCGATGTCATCAAAACAAAATTATACAACAACCTAACAATTCTGTACTCTTTTAATTCACCTTCTTTAATAGAGGCGCTATTTGTCAAAGACTTTTTTGGAAAACTTGGCTTGAATTTAACGTTTTTGTCAATAGATGTTTTATTTTCTGCCATCCTACTAAGTTTGTCTTCTACCTTTTTCGAAATAGCTATTGCAATTGTATTCTCACTTTGTTACTGCTGTCGGTAAGCTTTTCTCTGTTAAGATGTTTTCGAGTGTTTCTCCAACTATCATTTTAAACACACTTTTGTTCATTGAGCTTTTTGCATCGAGTTCCACATAAATATACAACATTGAAGTTTATACAACCTTTGTGCAATGAATCTGGAATTAGAACGCGCACTTTTTCTGTACGGATTTCCCAATATTATAAAGGCCACTATTCAGGGATGATAATTGATATTATCTAAAAAAGCAAGCGCAGAGAATGACAAATTATGTATAGCTATTGTTTCTATATGCAGCAAATATACTTACAATCGGCTCAAAATATCCATTTCGTTCAATAGTGCACTTTTCAAATACTATTTTGATTTTTTTGGCGGTGATGTTAGGAAATCGATGGACATTAGGGACACCAGAAATAACAGCATGTGTTAACAGTACGACTTCTTGATCTTTCTCATCGGTGTAATATAGGGTATATCTTTTCAATCGTGGCGAGTAATCTAACTCGTCTATCACAAGTGTATTAATTGTTTCAGCTTCACATAAATCAACTTCTAACCAATCTGAACCATCGTAGCCGTTTTTTTGCTCCGCCGCCCGCCAATAACTGTTTTTGTCCCCGTCGATTGCCTTTTCCGGCAGGCACTTTCGGTCGATTTGTTTGCCATCGTCCCCATGCCACTGACTGGACGCCGTTATTTTCTTGCCCAAAAGCACGTTACCGCCGACAAGCCGAATGTTCATATCCTGATAGCACAGTTGCTTCTCGGATAAACTTTCAAAAGTGATCTTTTGAACCGAGCGATTCAAAATGATTCGTGTTGTTTTATCAAGCGAAGGGAAATGATAAAAATCGTCGAAGTATTCGTTATTGATGCATATCCTCACATCGGATATGCAGTCAAACGTTAAACTCTCAACTCCACAAGGTTTAGTAAATTGCAGTTCAACTGCATTAGCGTATTCTTGACGAATCTTCGCCTGCGGCAGTACATCGTACGAAAAGGAAAGCTGATCATGGTTTGTCGGCAGCGCAGATAAAAAACGAACAATTTGTGTAACCACTTGCTTTTCTTCACTATAGATAGCAAGTAGTTTTTTTGGTAAATCTTTACCAATTCTTTCGGAAGCGTGTTTTCGAGCTGTTGTATCTTTAACAGTCCTCATAATCTGCTGCATCTTTAAGACCATCAGCCGTATCGTCATATACTGTGTCGTAATGCTTTCATATTTGCTGACGAATTTTGCATATTCCGTTGAATCAAGTGAAAACGCTTGTCCAATATATCGAAACCGCTCCAATAACATAGCGGCATGTTCATACAGAAAATGAACACGCCGAAAGTCCACAAAGGTATAATCTTCCGGATAAATCGTCTGAAACAAAGACGCCGTTTGCTTGATTGCATTCAGTCCAAAGACGCAGTCGTAATCCTGTCGAAAAGCTACCTGCGGCATATTATGCTGCACATAATGCAGATTTTTTGGGACACACCCGCTCGCGTATTCCGCTAACGAGTGAATCATATGCGTGGGATTCAGTTTGTGGGAAAAATCGGGGCGTATCTTAAAGAATACCACTCCAAAGGTATCATTCTTTGTTTCCGGCTCACACTTAAACGCTTCTTCGTATCCCGTGACCACTTCATCGTATCTGTATTCCAATTCTGCAAAATGACCGCTCTTATCAAATGCAATCGCATTAAATATCCGCTTATCATCATCAAATCCGTAAATCAGCGCTTGATGATGAAAATGATAATTCATATAGGCTTTTTTGCAAGAAATGTAGTATTCATCTACATATAGATAAGCATAGTTCTGCTCATCCAACAGCTCATGACGCACACGATCCACAATATTTGAATGCACTGTGTCCTCGTACTTGGAGACTGAATAGTCAAACACCGTGGTATACCGGCAAAGCATCCCGAAGCTCATTTCCGTAAAGCAGATATTGTTATGTCTTTCCATGTAAATATTGATGAAGTTTTCGTAATACCATTCCTTGGTTTCTTTATGAGCTAAAATAACACCAAGCTGTAGAGATAATGCAAAATAAGAACTGGTGGGGATATTGACTGTTATAGGTAGAATTACTTTATTCATGGCTTTTCCTCTCTTTGGAAGAATCATTGTCAGATTGATATTGCTTAAACTCACAATCGGTAATCGACCATCCGCTATAATAATTTCCTAGTTCAATGCTTGCCCATTCATCATTGACTAACCAAGCAACATAATAACCTGCGTTTTGTGCAAAATATTGATAGGTTCGTTCAATGGCATGGAGAATGGTTGCATCACTGGGAGTTGGTTCTTTTGGAAAGTTTGTATATTTCCAGCCATTTCCTGACAGGCCATTAAATAGCTGTCTTAATGCTTGGGGACGAAAAACAAACATGGTTCCGAAAGGACAAATTGGGGGCGCTTTTTTAGATAATGGTAAATGAATATTAAATTCTTTTAAAAGCTTGGCTGATGGTTCAAAGGAATCGGACCATTCCGTCCCCATAAATTTTTTGAAGTGATTTTGAGGACAGTAGGGGGGAGGGGGAAAGGCAAGTCCCAATCGCGGCTCCTTTTCAAACATATGAAGAATATTTTCAATGTAGATGGTCGACCCTAACAAGTTTTCAAAACACTTTTTTTGCCATGATATACCAATAGATGGCGGGGTTAAGTAACTTCCAGATTTTTTATCGTGCAGGAAGAACACCAGATCATACCCGAAAACATACCTTTTGGCGCCGATGAGCAATGCCGAGATATCCCGTCCGCGGTTCTCGATGATTTCGACGAACAACTTGTTAGGAATGCCGCGCTTTTTGGCTTCGGTTAAGATGATTTCCTTGGATTTCTCAAAAGGTGTTGTGATCAGAATATCGCAGTATGACGGCATATTGACAATGTAGGAGAGAATATAGCCGATATAGTCCTCATAATAGGAGTGGACAACCAACAGTGTTTTTAATTTCGGAGATTCCGTGGAGGTTGCTGCGTGTTTCGGCAAAACTCTGTTTAATTGTGCGTTGCGGTGCAGGTCGGCAAGATTGGCAAGACGTAACGCATTCTGCCATACCCATTCCATTTTGTAGCTGGTTTGATTCTCAACGATCCGAATAACCTCAACTGTTTGTTCTCCAAAAGTGTGAGAGGTAAAATCGCTAACTTCACCAGAAAGAAATAGCTGTCGGGCGAAAAATGGATATTGTTTCTTTTGAATTAATTCTGCGGCTGCATAGCGCAGTGGTTCAGCATAGATGTTTTCTAAGTATTTTGTATCGACATATGCCGCGCTAACATACCCCTTTTTCTCAAAATATTTGGTTGGATTATGATATAAAAAAGTTGATGATGTATCATCCAGATCGCTCAATGTATTCCAAAATGTAGCATGGTCTTCTGTATGTAGTAGGCTTTTACGGATTACAAAAAAACTATGAGAAATGTGCTCTGGGATAGAATTATATTGCGTGACTGCAAAGAAAATTTCATTTCCATAGTAATAATGCCGCACCATGCCCCAAAAGTCTGCGCCGCTTGTTTCTGCCCAGGAGAAAGCCTCTTCTAACGGATACACTGGCCCATACATGGAATCGTTCATCAACACCAGTTCATCATATTGCATAAGTGTATTCTGTCCCAAAAACTCAATCCCCTTTTGATATGGGATAAGCTCTGCCTCGGTTTTATCGATTTGTAAGATATGATTCGCTGACTTTGCCACCGCTTCTTTGCTTTGGCTGGTAATATCGCCGACTGCGGCAAACAGGATGGTTTCGGCGTGTTTTCGTAATTCTTGTAACTGATACAGCACATAGTCATCCACGATCCCGTCCGGATCGGAAAAACTGTATATGGCAATGCGTTTGGTCGGTTGTGTCATCGTTTTGCCGTTCCTTCCATAATTTGCTTGATTTTATCGGTATCGCCCCATAAAGCGGGACTATCATAGCTTCGTTCCGGAAAGATGTTGTATTGCAGACGAATGTCCCATCCGTGCTCGTCAATATATTCTTTCAGCTTTTCGGCAAGGGAAATTGGTTTACCGGAACAACAGTGGATAATTCCGTTTACCTTGTTTTGCAGCACACATGCTGTAAGTTGCTCTGCCAACATGGAAACTGGCAAAAAATCACATTTTCCCTTGCCAGAATTGATGGGGAATAATTTTTCTCCACGTTCAAAGCTCTCAGATAATTTGGAAAATACGGAATGGGACGCTTTATCATCCCCGTAAACATAGAATGCCCGTAACCACATCAGATGGATCGTATCGTTTAATGATGCAAACAGCGCCTGCCGCAGTGCGTTTTTTGCAATGCCATATAGCGTTTGCGGATAGCAAAGTGTGTTTTCGTCCACTTTGCCCACATGATACCCGATTTCGTGTATGGTGCCCATTACTGCTAAGGTTTTGATTCCGGATTTCACCATGCGCTGGCAAAAGCGGAAATGGTGCGGTAAATTGTCCAAGTGCGCCAACGATTGATGGATAAAGCCATCTTGCCATGCAAGATGCAGAACTGCGTCCGGATATCCCGTCAGGTGGTATAAATCGATGCTTTCGTCAAAAATATTGGTTTGATATGTGTCTGCTCCTGTCGGGATACAGTCGGTACGTAAATCCACAGCGGCAACCGATACTCCCCTGTGTAACAGCGCAGTGACCGCGTGCCGTCCGATATATCCGTTCGCGCCAGTGACAAGTACTCTCATGTTACACCCCCTCCGGCAATCGACAAAAATCCAGCTTGATGTTCTTGAACCATGGTAAGCGGCTGTCCTTTTCGCTGAGAATGGGGGAGCCTCCCGTTTCAAGTTGCCATGCGATTCCGATTTCCGGGTCATCCCATCGAATGCCGCCCTCATCCTCCGGTGCATAGTAGTGTGTGCATTTGTAGGCAAATTCCGCGCCGTCGCTGAGTGCCTGAAAACCGTGGGCAAACCCCTCCGGTATGTATAGCTGCAATCGATTTTGGCTGCTTAACTCTACGCCGAACCACTTTCCGAAGGTTTTGCTGCCCGGGCGCAGATCGACGGCTACATCATAAACTGCGCCGGACATAGCCCGCACAAGTTTTCCCTGCGGGTTCTTCTTCTGAAAATGCAGTCCGCGAATCACATTTTTTCGGCTGAAAGACTGATTGTCCTGCACGAAGTCCGCCGTGATACCGCCCTGTTCAAAATCTCTCTTGCAGTAGGTTTCGGCAAAATCCCCGCGGGAGTCGGTAAAAAGTCTCGGCTCAATAAGCACCAATCCCTCTATATCTGTCTGTACAAATCGAAAATTTCCCATCGTTGTTCCTTATGATTTCAAAAACTTGTGTCGGTTGCTTGATTTCTTCCAACCATGTTGTCTGTTTCAAATACCACCGGACGGTCTCCTTAAGCCCCTTGGAAAAAGCGATTTCGGGTTTCCAGCCAAGCTCATTTTCCAACTTAGAGGAATCTACCGCATACCGTCGGTCATGCCCCGGACGATCCTTGATATAAGTGATGAGCGTCTTCGGTTTATCCATTGCCCGAAGAATGGCTTTTACTACATCAATATTCCGCACTTCGCTGCCGCCGCCGATGTTGTAGACTTGTCCCTCTGCGCCCTCATGGTGCAAAATCAAGTCTACCGCCCGGCAATGATCCTCCACATGGATCCAGTCGCGGACGTTTTCTCCCGTTCCGTAAACCGGCAAAGGCTTGTCCTCTTTGGCATTCAGAATCATGAGAGGAATTAGCTTTTCAGGATGCTGAAAAGTCCCATAATTGTTGGAGCAGCGAGAGATTGAGATAGGCACGCTGTATGTCCGCGCATAGGCAAGGGTGAAAAGATCAGCGGACGCTTTGCTGGCGGAATAAGGATTGGATGGTTTTAACGGTGAATTTTCTGCAAAGCGCAAGTCCGGTCGATTGGTTGGCAAATCGCCGTACACCTCGTCGGTGGAAATTTGATGAAACCTTCTGACGCTATATTTCTTGCAAGCTTCCAACAATATTTGTGTTCCATACACATTGGTTCTCAAAAACGCTTGTGAATCCTGTATGCTGCGATCCACATGGCTTTCCGCCGCGAAGTTGATGACCATATCCGGGCGTTCCCGTTCAAAAACGGTGTTTACGTCTTTCTCGCATGCAATATCGCCCTTGATAAAGGTAAACTGATCGTTTTCAAATGCTCCTGCTAGCGAATTCAGATTCCCGGCATAGGTTAGAGCATCCAAGCATATGACGTTATCCTGTGGGTGTTTTCTTAGCATGTAATGGATAAAGTTGGAGCCGATAAACCCGGCACCGCCTGTGATAAGATAGGTCAAAACGCTCTTTCCTTTCTGTTATTGTTAGCAATCCACCCGTTCCGATGTGCGATTTCCACGGGAGTAGGACACATGCCGCTGTTTTTTGCTTTCTGAGCCCGCACAAACAGACCTGCGTCCAAAAGGCTGTCCGGTGTGCCTGCATCGTACCAAACCGTACCGTCATCCAACAGTTGCATTTCTAAAACGCTGTCTTTCAAGCAGAGATTGTTGAGGTCGGTAATTTCTAATTCGCCACGTGGTGACGGCTTCAATCGCTTTGCCATGTTAAGTGCCTGATGTGCATAAACGTACAGTCCCACGACGGCATACCGTGACTTGGGACACGCTGGCTTTTCCTCGATGGAAAGCAACTTTCCGTCTTTGTCTAGTTCTGCTACGCCGAACCGATAGGGATCATCTACCGGGTATCCGAACACGGTGTTTGTCCCAGTCTGCGTTTTACGAAGCGCATCTGCTATTTTTTTACCCATATTTTCCCCGAAAAACAGGTTGTCCCCTAAAATCAACACAAATGCCTCGCTGCCGACAAAGTTTTCGCCAAGTTGCAATGCTTCCACGATTCCTCTGGCTTTTTCCTGTGTTTTGTATTGGAGGGTAATACCCAATTGTGCTCCGTCACCCAAAAGCGCTTGATACATGGGCAAATCGCGAGCTGTTGTGATCAGCAGAATTTCCCGCAAACCAGCACTCATTAAAGTGGCAATGGGATAGTACACCATCGGCTGGTTGTAGATTGGCAAAAGTTGTTTGGAGATAACCTTTGTAATGGGTGCCAGCCTTGTTCCCATTCCGCCGGATAAAATGATTCCACGCATAATTCATACTATTTGTATGATAAAATATCATACTTTCTTCGACTTTAATTTTATCTTTTATGGGCAGTATTTATCGCGATGAATATTTTTTGTTATAATGGATTTTAACCAATAAAAATGCCTTATTTTTCATGGAGAATTAGATTATCATATTTCGTAATGTACCGTTATTTATAGTACTTTGCTTGTGCGTTCCACAATTCATAATATTTGCCGGAACGGTCAGCAAGCAATTCTGCATGTGTGCCTTTCTGAATAAGTTTGCCTTCATGAAATACGGCTATATTATTGCAAAAACGGCAGGAAGACAGTCTGTGAGAAATATAAATTACCGCTTTATTACCGATTGTTTTGTTGAATTTGGAATATATATCATATTCGGCCGCTGGATCAAGTGCTGCGGTCGGTTCATCTAGAATAACAAACGGTGCATCTTTATAAAGTGCCCTTGCAAGTGCAATTTTTTGTGCTTCTCCGCCAGATATTTCAACGCCGTCTTCTTCAAAGTCCTTATATAAACAAGTATTAAGTCCCTTCGGCATTTCAGCAAGCCTCTCAGAAAAGCCTACTTCATTTAAGCAGTTTTCAACCCTCGCTTTATCATATTCTATACTTGCAGACACATTTTGCCCTAATTCCAGAGAAAACAGTCTGAAATCCTGAAAAACGACAGAAAAAATATTTACATATTCATCGTAATCGTATTCCTTAATATTTACTCCATTCAACGTAATTTCGCCATCTGTCGGATCATAAAGTCGGCACAGAAGCTTTATCATGGTAGTTTTGCCGCTGCCGTTCATGCCGACCAGGGCAATACGTTCTCCGCTTTTTAATTTAAGATCAAGGTTTTTTATGGCATAATCTTCTTTTTCGGGATACTTGAATGAAACATTTTTTAATTCAATTACATACTCTCCAGACTTTTCAACACGGCATGTGCCATTATGCATTTTATTAGGTAAATCCATGAAGTCAAAATACAGTTTTAAGGCTTCACAACTGTTTCTCAAATCGGCACAAACCGTTGCCACAGAGGTAAAGCCACCGACAAACTGATAAATACTTCCTACATACTGAACAATTTCACCCACGGAAAAACAGCCAAGCAATGCTTTTATCGTAACAAAAACATAAATGATCATTTCCGTTACAATTGAGAAAATCTCACGATATACGGAGTATTTTACGTTCATCATCGTCATTTTAAGATTGAGCGATACACCGTCGGTTTTTATCGCACAAAAACCTTTATCAAGAATAAAAGCTTTCTGGTCATACAATCTTACTTCTTTGCCGTATTTATAATTTTTTATAATATCGGAATAGAAATGGAACAGACGATTAATCTGCAAGAAGCTTTTTCCGATAGTATAACTCTCTTTTGTAGCTCTTGTACTCATTTTCATTGAAAAAACAATATTGGATATGATCAGCAAAAGAGTGATAATTGAAAAATAGGGAGATGCTATAAAAGAAACTGCATTTGTTACAGACGGCGAATATGTTGTAAAAGCAGTAAAGACAAGACCAATCGAAAAAGCAATCGTAAAAAGACCGTTTATCAATTCCTGTAACCGCAATACCAACATATTCAAACCAGCTCCGCCGAAGGTCTGATAATCGTTAATCAGTTGACGCATATCGTGTGTCTCGTGGTTTTCAATATCTGCATAGTCCATGCTTTGTATTTTTCTCTCGATTTTCGCATCATATATGTACCGGAACTGTGAAGTGATACTGTTAATAACATGATTCAGTATGCTTGTCAACAGATGTGCCGAGAGATTGGCTCCTATCAATATGCCGACCAGAATAAAAAGCTTTTTTACGGGCTCTCCGTTTACAATGAAATTGATAATTATTCCGGAAATAACAATGTTTATAAACGGTGAAACCGAATTAAAAATGCCTCGGATAAGACTCAGCGTAATTAAATGCGGCTGCAATTCTCTTATTTCCCGGTAGCCTCTTATAATAAGAGCGGTATCGCTTTTCAAATTCTTACTCATAATCGTCGATGCCTTCCTTGTAGTAATGACTCTGCAATTCAAACATTTCGGCGTATTTTCCACCTTTTTCCATAAGATCGCTATGAGTCCCTGTTTCAATAATTCTACCCTTTTCAAGCAAAATAATTTTATCGCAAAATCTTGTTGATGCTAAACGATGAGAGATAAATAAAGATGTTTTGCCTTTCGACATTTCGTTATACTTCAAGTACATTTTATTTTCTGCAATTGGGTCAAGCGCCGCAGTCGGTTCATCAAGAATAAGAATATTTCCGCCTTTGTACAACGCTCTTGCCAGTGCAAGTTTTTGTTTTTCGCCGCCAGATAATTCGACAGAGTTTTCGCTTATTATTTTACCCAAGACAGTTTTTTTTCCGTGCGGAAGTGATTCGACAGTGCTTTTCAAACCAGACATTTCAATGGCATCGTCAATATTGCAGCCGTCTTTTCCGCAAGGCCTTCCGAGAGTAATGTTTTCTTCTATGCTGACGGGTAGAAAATTCATATCCTGAAATACTGCACAAATATCAGCATAATATTCATCAATATTGTAATTCAGAATATTATTGCCGCCGACTAATATCTCGCCGTTTGTAATTTTGTAAAAACCGCAAAGCAATTTTACTAGCGTTGTTTTTCCAGCGCCGTTTACTCCTACTATGGCTATTTTTTCACCGTTTTTAATTTTTAGATTTAAATTATCGACAGCGTTGGTTTGGGATCCTGGGTAACAATAATTTACGTTTCTGAATTCAATGCTGAAATCCTGTGTCGGTAAAGGAATTCCCGTATTGTGATTCAGGCTGTCTTTCATATCAAGAAATTCACGAAGCTCGCAGATACGCGTACTGTGATGGTCAAGTACTGCCCATTTCTCCGAAAATCCGTATATCCACGTTGAAAAGCCGCCGATAATTCCAAAATACAACACAAAACTGTCTGCGTTCAGTTGATTGGCATAAATCATGTAAACAAGCCAGCCGAAGCATATGCCGTCACGGATAAGTGTTAAAATTCCGCCTATAAAATCAACAAAAAATCCTTGTGTTTCACTTTTTTTAATCCAATATGTACGCTGCTTCAGAAATTCGTCAAACAAATTACCGAGCCATGCGCTCATATGGAACAGCTTTATATCTTTTGCGGAAGAAAAGTCCATAGAACGATTGCAGAGATAATCAAGCTTTCGGTCAATGGATGTGTAGTTATCGCGGTTTTTCATTTCACGGCGGTTACGTCTTTTAAGAATAAAAAAATTTATTATGGCAGAAACAAGTATAATCGCAATAACAATCGGATTTATGGCTGCAATAACAGTTCCGTAACTCAGTATGCCGAGAAAGCTTGATACAACATCGATCATCGAATTGATAATTGCTTCGCCGGAGGAACTGTTGGAACTTAAACATGCCATTGCCTTTGCCATTTTAGTTTGCCCGTCCGGATTTTCGATGTTTTCATAATCTGCCGAAAGCGATTTTTCAGCCGTCATCTGCAAAAATTCAAGGCGGTTTCCGAGTGACAGTCCTTGTATTTTGCCGGACAAAAACAATATAAGGATATTAAGGATCAATGCTATTAATAGGATAACCGAAATTGAAACAATTATTTTTCGGGGAGTATAATTATTTGCGACCGCGCCTACAACAAAACTTGAAAGATATATTCCAAAAAAAGGCTGCAAAACATTGAGCGGCATACGAATAAAGCTGTAAATTACTAGGCTTCGGCTGAAATGCCACATATTGCTATATACATACTTAATATTTTGAAAAAGCGAATACTTTACTTTTGAACGCATTTTAAACCTCACACAAAATAAATGTATCAATTGTCGGATTAAGCCAGTTATTGAAAATAACTGCAGATCACATCAAATAACATTTCCATGTCTAAGTTGTCGCCTAATTTGAATACTGGCAGAGCAAATTTGTTTTGAAACTCCTTTTTTATTTTAACATATGACTCATTTGCTAAAACTTCCTTGCCTCCATATGCACCAGTGTCAAAATTTTTTAATGTTAATGGATATACAACCAAGGCTATAATATCTGAATCTGTCAAAGATTTAATAGCGCTTATAGTTTTTTCTATATAATTACTATCATCATATGGATTTACACATAGAATTGTTGCATCTGGCTGTGTTCCCAAAAGAAATGTAAGTTGCTGAGAGGTGAACATTTGTAGATTTCCAACATCGTATGGGATGGTATTTGACTGAGAACCTGTAACAATTATATCTTTGCCATCAATGCATAATTGATATATTATAGAGTTTAAGTACATTATTGCATCTCTTTCATTAAGATGAACTGAGTTTCCATACCCCATCGGATAAGCATAATCCATATTAAATAATAAAGCGGTAGGTTCTGTTCCAATTTGCCCCAAGTTGACGCCATTTTTTAAAAATAGTTCTCTAAGTTTTAGTTGCAATGTGAATTTACCTTGCATTGAACTTGTTCCCAGAATTGATAACACAGGTTTAAATATTCTATACATCATCCCAAAGCGATCTGCATCAAGAAAAGTATTGTTTACTACAGGGTAGTATATCTTTTGATTTCTGTGAATATTTTTTTCAACTTCGTCAAATGATATTATTTGAATGTTGTTTTGGCGTGCTTTTTCAAGCAAATCATTAAATAAATTTTTGTTATTGCATAAAATTTCTAGTTGCTTCAAATGTCCGATAATTAATGTATCAATATTTTCCCATTTAATATTATTAATGTCTTTTATTATATAATTATTAGTCAAATTTTCTTTCAACAAAACATTAGTAGATGCGTGAACTTTTAAGGAGTATTTTACATCATATATATCTACTATATCAAAATCAAGTAACTGGCTAAATCTTATCAAACTATGCATTTCTTTTGAAAAAGGGAAAAGTGCTGCTTTATTAATTTTAAAAGGTATTTTTTGAGATTGTTTATGCTTGTTTTTTTTAAATTTACATTTTAAGTCTGCTTTTTGTTTTAAAGTTGACCAAATGTCTTTTGAAGTGCTATTTTGCAACACTCTAACAATAATGCATGTCATATGTGCACACGCGAAACTGTTACCGCCCATAAATATCATCTCAGGCTCTTTCCAAATCAATCTTTGGATATTTCCATTTGCTGCAAAATTAACAATGTTATCATGAAAGTAAATATATCTCTTATGGTTTGAACATTCTATATGTGAAATTACACCAACTACACAATCAAAAATTGCTGGATATGAATAACAACCAGTATTATCAAACGCTGATACTATTATAGTACCTCTATCGTTCAGCTTCTTGCAAATATCATATAGAGCCTTATAATCATCGCAAATGCTTATGCCCATACTTAAATTTATTACATCAGGCGTAAAATTGTCATATATATATTTTAAAATTGCGACTAAATTGCAAGCTTCAATTCCGTTTTGTATTTCTGGAATTTTTATGTTTAAAATATTTGCGGCATCACGAACATCTCTAATAATGCCGTATATTGCGGTTCCATGTCCATATTCATCATTTATATCATAAGAAATTGACATGTCTTTGTTTATGCATAATCCTTGAATTGAATCTTCTTTTAAATAAGTGTTATTAATTGATACACCGCTGTCTACAATTATAACTAGTTTTTTATTCATAATACACCCCGGTAAATTTTATAATAAACATACTGACCATTGAATATACTAATGTACAGTTGATTATTGAAAATTTGATTCTAGCAAATAAACTGGCAGGAATTTAAACAGCATATGATTAGCGCCTATTAGGAAAACACACTGTCAAAGGGGTTTGTAGCGGGGGTTAGCCCGCTACTGCGGTATCTTCCGTAGTGTTGATTTCAATGTACTCGGCAATCT
>ERZ835980.325-NODE-325-length-67798-cov-8.062294_pt1 | contig 67798 bp, 49 predicted proteins | sample MGYA00519943_ERZ835980 | MGnify/ENA primary metagenome ERZ835980 (study PRJEB31850, sample SAMEA3708791) | human gut metagenome | biome: human gut; feature: human-associated habitat; material: faeces | place: China | collected 2014 ... | reverse complement strand
GTTTGTGTGGTAACTTCATTCTACCAGAGCCTGCAAGCTATGTCTTCTTTTATGCGGTTTCCAATTTGCGCAAGTTATTGTACATTATCGCTAATTTTACACGATTTTTGGCCGTTTGTGTTATAGTTTCGTTCTACAATGGTCTACGCAAGTGCAGTGGTTTTTGTGGAGCATTGTCGATTTGTGCAGCTATGTGTACTCCCGATATAAACAGTAGCGGAACGTTTCGCAACGTTCCGCTACTGTTGTCCTATGTGTCTGTGTGGATAGGTTTGACTGTTACGCTATTTCTCTGTCTCCATCAGCCTCCCCACTCTACTGCTGATCGGTCGTTCTATGGCATAGTAGGAAATCGCTCCCACAGCAAAGGAAACTGCCGTATATATGAGCATAGCCTTGGCGGTGAGCAAGTTCCAGCTTCTGCCGGTAATGGCGGGGATAATATACAAAAGCAAAAAATTAGGATTATGCCAAATATATGTATCGTATGTGATTTTCCCCAGTGTGCCAATAAACTTATGGTCAAACAGCTTTGCTACCGGCCCACTGCTGAAAATGATGATGAGCGCCGGGTAGAACCAAAACGTCATCAGATAGTTGATGCCTCCGGCAACCCACTCCCATTTGTATACCACCATGCATAACAGGAATGCGACCGAAGCGACGCTTCCCCAGAATATATATATATATATTCTGGGACTTTTTTGCCGCGTTCAGCTTCTCCAGCCATTCAGCCAGCAGCACGCCGAAGAAAAATGCATAGTAACCACGGCAGGATGAGCCGTTCAGGAACGGCAAATTCAGGCCATAGGTCTGCGCCCCGCAGCCCAGCAATACCATAAACGCGAAAAGGTAGGTGTGCGGTATCTGCCACCGCTTGCTGAGATAGGTCAGCAAATAGAAGACAACGTAGCACAAAAGAAGTACGCTGATGTACCATGTGGGGTTGTTCACCATTGGGTTTGCAAAAACCCATCCGTCCTGTACGCCCAAGGCATTGATGATCACACCCCAAGCCGTTATGGAAACGCCGAACCAATCTCCTCCGCACACCTTTTGATAGATGCCAAGCAACACCTCATATGTAACCCCGCTGATGAATACCAACGGCAGCAATCTCAGCGCACGAGGCAGAAAGAACTTCTTGAAGGTAAGTCCGTTGGTAATCTTCCCGATATATCGATACATAAAATAGCCGGATAGCAGGAAAAAGAACTCTACCACATAGCCAAAGTAAAAACGGCCATTCCAGTAGTTGATATGTCCCTCCAAATATAATCCCGTTACCTGCCCGTAATGGTGGAATATGATCAGAATCGTAGCGATGATCCTAAGTACGTCAAGGGAATACTTCCGTTCGTTGCCCATGCTCTCCTCCTAACACATCTCTCTACCCCAGCAGGGAATACACAATAATGCCCAACACGATCAGCGCAAGGCCGATGAGCTTGTGTCGATTGAGCTTTTCTTTGAAGATCGTTACGCCGAAGACGGTCACATAGATGTAGCTGGTGGCCTCCAGCACAGGGCCCATGGACAACGGGATGCCCTTGTAGGCGTAAATGCTGAGGAAGGTCGTTCCCACGAAAATCGTATAGGCGATGATGACCAAAGGGTTCAGGTACTCGCAGAGCTTGTTCGGGTACTGCCGCAGTGCCGCTTTCTTCAGCATGACCTGTGAGATGGCACTGAGGAAAACGCCAAGCAGCAGTAAGCCCTCATAGAACAGCATAGGTTTTTCCATCAGCCCGCCTCCTTGTCCGCCGTGGAGAACACCACGACCCCGGTTACGATCAGGGCGATGCCAGCCAGCTTGCCCACTGTGACCCGCTCCTGGAAAAACAGCAGTCCCCACACAAGCCCCCACACAGTGGTGACCGCCTTATTGGCAAAGGCCAGCGTTAGCGGCATACGCTTGATGATCTGCTGCCAGCCGATGGCATACAATCCCAGCAGCGCGATAATCACACCGTAATACAGGCAAAAGCGGAAGCTGAGGAACGGCTGCCCGGCTGCCAGCTTACTGAAAATACCGCTCATGGAATAGACCATCAGCATTAAATGGAGCAGGATAAGTGTTTTATACTCTTTCAAATCATCACATCCGCTTTGGCAAGATTATTTGTCCTTGGGCATATACTGCTGCAGCAGCGATGCATCCTCTCCCCGCAGCAAATAATACCCGAAGCGCGTTGCGCTGTCTGTCACCGGGTGGTCGAAGGATGTGTCCACGTCCTCGCGTACCAACAGTTCCGGGTGCTCGCGCTTGACGCGTGCAAGAACATCCACGTCCTCCTGGGAGAAAACGAAACGAACCGCCGCGGCGCTGTGGGCCTTGTGCGTCAGGGCAGGCCTTTCGCCCAACGCCGTATCAATGACGGCTCTGACATAATCCACGCCGGTAGAAAGCTCCACCAAATCGCTGCCGATAAAGTCACCGCCCATACGTCCGCCGATCTCAATGAGCATAATACGCCCATCCGCATCGATCTTCAGCTCGCTGTGGGACGCACCGTATCGGATACCAAGACTGTTGAGGGCATGGGACACCGCCGCCTTGACGCGTTCCACGGTTTCCTCTGATACCGGCGCAGGCTCTAAATGCCCCGTCTCAATAAAGCCCGGTGCGCCAGTGGTGTATTTGTGAGTCAGCGCCAAGAAATGGTGTTCACCCTGCCATGATATGTACTCCACGCTGTATTCCTGACCAGTGGCAAATTCCTCCACCAGCGCCTTCTTTTCAAAGCCCTGCAACTTGGCGTTTTCGATAGCCTCCGCAAGACCGTTCGGGCTGTCCAGCTTTGTGATGCCCCGGCTGCCGGAACGGTCCGTGGGCTTAACGATCACAGGATAATGCAGCGGCACACTTCGCAGATCATCCACGCACTCCACCAAAAGGCTCTTAGGCGACGGATCTCCGTGCTGTTCAAACGCCTGACGCATCAGGTGCTTGTTTGTAGAGCGCAGCGTACACTCCATAGAATTACCGGTCAACCCCATCTTCTCGGCCACATAGTTCACTGCCAGCATAGCAAGGTCGGACGCGATGGAACAAATGCCGTCAATCCCGATCTGACGGCATTTGTCTAATATCTGTTCCTTTTCCACTATGCTGATGGGGTAAAAATGATCGGCGGCAGTTTCGCCCACATCGTTAGCCGCCCAGGCAAACACATGGGTCTCAATACCCATTGACTTCGCTTTTTCAATGAGAGGAAGCTGTAAGTACGATGCACCGATGATGGCAAGTTTTTTCATGGCGTGTCCTCCGATTCTCCTGAATGCCCGTTCAGCTGCTGGCGCACAATATATAGCGGTCTGTGTTTGACCTCCATGAAGATATTCCCGACATAGATGCCAACAATACCGATACTTGCAATCGTTAATCCTCCCATAAGGAACACCGCAGCTATAATACTCGTCCAGCCCATTTGAATATGTACTGTAAAATAGCGAATTACAAAGAACAAAATTGCAAGCAGCGACACCCCCGCTATAATCAGCCCCGCCTTTGCCGTAAAACGAAGCATCTTGTCCGATTGAGATGTCAAGAGTTCCAGCGCCATCTGCATACGCTTTTTGAAGTTGTACCCAGATTTCCCCGCAAAACGATCCTGATGCTCTACATCCAACACCGCTTCACGGAATCCCATCCACTGAATATACATTACATAGCCACGGTGGTACTCCCGCATCTTGCAGTATGCATCGATAACTTTTCGGTTAGCTATACTGAAGTTGCAGATCGCACCGTCATAGGGTTGGTCTGTTGCAATGGAATAAATCTTGTAAAAGCAGTTGGATACAAAAACCTTCAACTTAGAATCATGTCGTTCCTTCCGGCGGGCAAATACAACATCGTAGCCCTCCATGGCCTTTGCGTACAGGTTAGGAATTTCCTCAGGTCTGTCCTGCAAATCACAATCCATGACAACTACCCAATTCCCTTTGGCATAATCGAGCCCCGCAGCGGTAGCCCTTAGTTGACCAAAATTGCGGGATAATTCTAAGCCCACCACATGCCTGTCTTCTTTGCAAATCCGCTCAATTACTTCCCACGAGTTTTGTGGGCAGGCATCGTTGACCATGATGATTTCATACTCTGAAGTCATCACGCTCAACACTGCTGTCAATCGCCTATGTAGTTCAGGCAACGCTTCCCGGCAGCCATAAACCGGGATTACCACAGATATGTCCATTTATTATCCCAAAGTTGTCTTACAACCCATATTCCTTTACTTTTTCTTTTGCGCCTTGCGGACGTTCACCAATTTTTCTTGCGGGGGAACCGACATAAACACCCCACGGATCTAAATCATGTGTTACCAACGCCTGTGCACCGATGAAAGCACCCTCACCAATTTTATGAACGCCGGCCAGTACCGTTACATCTGCGCCAAAGTACACATGATCTTCGATAACCAGATCACCTTCGATGATTCCCTTGTGTGTCTGCTCCACTGTACCTACCGCAATATCGCCCTCGCGATATTCATAGGCATTTCCCATGATTTTCATTCCCGGCCCAAAATTGACAAAATCGCCAATAATTAGCCGGCCAGCGCCCCAAATAAGGCTGAATGGTTCAAAATCGCAATACCGCCCAATGATAATTTCGCCATGTTCTGGATGAATCAAAACGTAGTCACACAGCCGTGTATGATCGCCGATTGCGACGCGCTCCGGTGAACAAATCTTTGCACAGGGGTAGACTTTGACTCCTTCACCGCTTGCCTTAAGTTTGGAGACAACTGCCTGTCCCATAAATTCTTGCATCATATCATGCTCTTGGGGGGTATACATTACTGCTGCCCTCCTGCCTGTGGTGAACTATCACGCACTGACCTTTTTGCCATGCAGCAGGTAGTCAAGATGTTCGTATCAATTATATATATATATATATATTACGATTCTGTTCCATATTCTGTTCCTTTCCTACTTCTCCAATGTCTTCTGTTTTTTGCCACAAACGGTCAAACCGTTTCTTTTCCATTTCGTCTTTGTAGTCCCGCAAATATGAAATGTAATCATACTGCGGAGAATAGCCTAAATCATTTTTTGCATTTTCTACGTCCATTACAAAGCTAACAAACGACGGTTTTTCCGGGCAGGGAATGATTCTTGAGGGATGGTTGTCTGGTGAAAACACCCGAATAATCCCTTCAATTTGCTCACGCAGTGTCGTTTTTATCCCCGTTCCAACATTATACGTACCGCCGTCCACTTGTGCAGTTAATGCTTTTGCCATCATCTGACATAAATCTTTCACATAAACAATGTCCTTAAATGCATCAGGGTTGCCCCACAGCTCAATATCTTGTCCCGCAATAGCCCTGTCAATCATATAGCGATACGCAATTGGGCGTTCAGTGCAATTTACATAATATGTTTTTTCTGGGCTATAGAGGTATATATTTGGCAGTCTGAATACAAAGTTCTTGAGACCGTATTCTTGATGATAATGCTCCATTGTATCGACAATCATGGATTTTGTAATCGCATAAAAAGCATGATCACCCGTATAGCACAGGCAGTGCCGCATGGACGGACGCAGCACCTCTTCCTTGCCCCAATATCCCGCCATCTCCGCCCATGTTTGGGTGTATAAAACACGATCTGCACCCACCTTTCGAGCATATTCCAAAATTCGAAGTGCGCCGATAATATTGGTATCTACGTAGGCAAATGGGTCATATTCACGCAAATACGCAGGAAGGAGCCCTGCCATATTCACAACTGCGTATACATCATCCCGTGGTAACTGTTCAAAATCGTCTTGCTTTCGAATATCAGCCCGGTAATAAGTGATGTGATTATCCTCGAAGATGTTCGTGTTCTTTCTGCCGACAGCAATAACCTCGTATTCCTGTGGGTCGAGGTTTTTTTTACAGTAATCAGTAAAATAGACGCCTGTGTTGCCGGTCGCTCCAAAAACAATGATTTTCTTCATCTTCCCAACACCTCCTTTACCCCTGTAATTACCTTTTCTCTATCCTCCTGTGTCATCCCGTAGTACAGCGGCAGGCGGACAAGACGTTCACTCTCTTTTGTCGTATATCCATCTTCTCCGTGGAACCGCCCGAACTTCAGCCCCGCCGGAGCGGAATGCAGCGGAATATAATGAAACACGCACTGCACGCCATGCTCCTTCATATAGCTGATAAACGCCGTGCGCTCCTGTAAATTTCTCAGCTTCAGATAGAACATGTGGGCATTATGTACGCACCCATCCGGGATAACAGGGAGGTTCGCTTTCCCTGTTAGGGAAAGCGACTGGAACGCGTTCCAGTATTCCCGCCATGTGGCCAGACGGTCATTATTGATCTCGTCAGCTCTTTCCAGCTGTGCCCAGAGGTATGCAGCGTTCAGCTCACTGGGCAGATAGCTATCGCCGAAGTCCACCCATGTATACTTGTCCACCTGTCCACGGAAGAACTTGGCACGGTTCGTGCCCTTTTCCCGCAGGATCTCGGCCCGCTCGTCAAAGGCCGCGTTGTTGATAACCAGCGCACCACCTTCTCCCATGGAGTAGTTTTTTGTCTCGTGGAACGAGTAGCAGCCGAAATCGCCAATTGTACCCAGCGCACGGCCCTTGTAAGTGCTCATCACGCCCTGCGCCGCGTCCTCCACCACCATCAGGCCGTGGCGGCGGGCAATATCCATGATGGTGTCCATCTCGCAGGCCACGCCGGCATAATGCACCGGCACGATGACCTTGGTGCGGTCTGTGATGGCGGCTTCGATCTTGCTCTCGTCAATGTTCATGGTGTCGGGACGAATATCCACAAACACAAGTGTTGCACCCGCCAGTACGAAAGCGTTGGCCGTACTGGAAAACGTGTAGCTGGGCAGGATCACCTCGTCGCCGGGCTTGATGTCACACAGCAGTGCAGCCATGTCCAGCGCGGTAGAACCGCTGGTGGTCAGAAGCACCTTCTTAGCATGAAAGCGTTCTTCCATCCAACTGTTGCATTTTTTCGTAAATTGTCCGTCTCCGCAGATCTTGTGCGAATCCATCGCCTGCTTGACGTATGTAAGCTCGTCCCCCACGCAGGGGGGTATGTTGAATGAGATCATAGGCTTTCCCTCTTTTTTCAATGCTCTTCCTTATCTGCAAAGATACTTAAATTGTAGCGTTTCAAAAAAGCAACACTTACTCGGACATCAGAAGCCTCTCCTTGTGTTACTGCCAATTCTTCATCCGAACGCTCGTCAATATTGAGCATTATTTCCTTTATACTCTCGTTATACGCACCTCTGTACGGGGCAATCCTCATTTCCGAAATGGCAGAAATGGTCAATCCTCCTACGAAAAATAGTGCCACAGCAATTCCAACTCCATATGTACTACGCACCACGTTGGATATAGCTATTTTCTCACTCCCGTCCGCATGATATTGCTCATATGTCAGCCACACTATGCCCAACAAACCGATGCTGCTTTCCACCACATAACGCGAGGAACACATAACTGAATCGCCAAAAACTTCTACACGACCAAAAGCTATCGCCATCGATATTATTACGGCGTATATAACGCAAATAAGCGGAAGCAAATTTCGTTTCGTCTGCTTTGTTTTCACCTGTTTAACAATAAGCCAAACAATATACGCGAATATCAGTGTCCCGCAAACATAAAACGGACCTTGTCCCACTGTAGATAATAGTTTTTCCGGCAGTATGCTGGAGCCCCAAAACAACATTTCGGCTGTAATTATACGGATAAATAGAATTACTACGTTAGATGAAGCCACCACATCGGCACGTCCTCCTCGTGTATACAGCCAGTAGTAAATAATTGCCCCAAATAGAGAAATTACGAACCACAGAGCTAAGGGGAGCATATACTTTTTGAAGTGTTTCTTATCTTTTAACAGCACAAGGATAAATGCAATTCCTATGGCTGGAAGGTGGCCAACAAAATATGCCGCCCCGAAGAAAATAGTGAGAAACGCACACAACACGCCCAAAGCTCCACCGCGCAGCAGATTACCATACAGCGACCGCCTCGGTATATTTACCACGAAAAACGCAGCCCACGCAAATGAAGCATAGTATAATAACACTCGCAAGCTATTTCCAAACGAAAACGGTTCTGTTGTTAGTTCCCACTGGTTATAGTTAATAATGCACCCTGTCATTAGTATGCATATAAGCGCAAAGAAAACACGATTAGTCGTTATGGACTCCTTGTAAGCACGCCAAAATAAAACCACCATGCCAACCACAAGTAAAAGCCTAACAAATAAGCCCCATACCACTAATGGCTGCACGTCAAAATGAGACCATTTCAGAATTGTAAACTGTATTGCCATAGGTAACGGCTGTATATGTTGCCCTTTGTCCGAGTAAAAATAATCTGAGAATGTTATTATACCGTTCTGTACCTTCTCTCCATAAATTGCTATCCAGTGCCAAAAATCCATTATGGGTACAGTGCTCTTCGCAATGGTAATATACCTCCAATAAATTGCCATCATGCTTCCGATACAGATAGCAATCAAGCACCACATCGCATATGTGCGCCGTTTTTCCTTGGCTTTCAATTCTTCATTCATATTTCGCCTTCCATTCTCAAATCACCTAACATCATATTTGGTTTTCGCTTCCGTCAGCACGCCCTTTACTCCGCAGCATTCCCCCGCCTCAATGTCCCACGGCTTGTCCCCGAAGAGAATGCACTGTGCGGGATCAAGATCAAACTCCCGAATGGCCTCCTCGATCATGCCGGGTTCCGGCTTTCGGCAATGACACGGGCCGGTAAAATCAGGATGATGCGGGCAAAAGTAAAACGCATCAATGTGCGCCCCATACTCCGACAAGCGCTGGTTCATACAGCGGTGCAGTACGTGCATATCGTCCTCTGTGTAATAGCCTCGCGCTATGCCCGCCTGATTTGTCACCACAATGACCTTGTAGCCCCACTCGTTCCATTTGCGGATAAATTCCGGCATACCGTCAATGAATTGCAGCTCCTGCGGACGATACAGATAGTGCACATCCACATTGATCGTACCGTCGCGGTCAAAGAAGGCCGCCTTACGTTTTTTTACCAGCGGTCTCAAAGACTCCTGCGCCAGTGCGTAGTCCTCTGGCACGCCAATGTCGATAAAGTACCCTTCGCTCTCCACGCCATGCATGGTCAGCGCCGACACCTTCTGTTCGAGAAAGTCTGCTTCAAACGAAAACTGATCCGACATATCAGAGAGTATTTCCCGGTGCAAAAGGTAAATGCCCCCGTTAATAAGTCCTTCCTTGCAGGGCTGTTTTTCGCAAAAGCCCGTAATTTGACCATCCTGCATACACACCGTGCCGTAACGTGAAAAATCGCGCATACGCTTAAGCGCAATAACAACGGGAGCCTCTGTCTCATAAAGCCTACCCAACTCCACGTCGAAGTACGTATCGCCGTTGACCACCAGCACACGCTCATTCGTGCATTGCGCCAGCGCCTTTTTTATAGCGCCGCCGGTAAAAAGCGGCGTATCCTCGACAGAGTACCGAAGCTGCATACCCCGGTAGTGCTCTCCAAAGCAGTCGCGGATCGTCTCCCATTTATAGCCCACCGCGAGGATGACCTTCTCCACGCCCTTTTCCTGCAAATCATCTAGAATAAACCGCAGGAAAGGTCGCCCACAAACCGGTGCCATAGGCTTTGGCACATCGGATACGATATGAGCTAGCCGCGTTCCAAAACCGCCGGCCAAAATGATCGCTTCCCTCATTGTGCGTCTCCAAACAGCTCATTCTCCACACAGGCGCACAGGCAGTGATAAATCGGCAGATGATACTCCTGTATCTCAAATGTAATGTTAGTCGGCGCACAAATGCAAATATCACTCAGCACCTTCAGCTTTCCGCCTGTTTTTCCTGTCAACGAAATGACCTTCACGCCCTTGACGTGTGCAACTCTAGCCGCGTGGAGCACATTCGCAGAGTTTCCAGAGGTGCTGATTGCCAGCAGCACGTCTCCAGGCCGGCCATATCCCAATACCTGCTGTGCAAAAATCATTTCTGATGAAAGGTCATTCCCAAATGCCGTCATCAGCGCTGTTTGACTGACCAGCGAGATTGCCGGTGCTGCTTGCTGTAGCGAGCCGAGCATTTGTCCGGCCTCTTCGGGATATGTAGTAAGTAGCTTTTCCGCTATTTCACCTGTTACCCGACGAGGAAGCAGGAAGCCTTTCATCAGTTCTCCAACGATGTGCTCGCTGTCCGCAGCGCTGCCGCCGTTACCACACACCAGGAGCTTTCCGCCATGCCGATAAGCAGTTGTCAGTGCCTCAACCGCAGCACGAATATCGCCCTGCATTTCCGATAATTCAGTGTACCTAACAAAAAGCCTGCGAAAAATTACATCTGTAGAAACCTTCATAACAGAAATCCTCTTCGTTCTTACATAACCGTGTAGCTTTCCGGCGTGTAGTGGATAACCTGTGTACCACCGTTTTCAAAAGCGAATGGGACGTGCATCAATTCCGACATTCTTTCCGATACAGATGGCTGCTTTTCCTTCGGCACATAGAACAGCAGGAAACCGCCTCCGCCAGCTCCCAAGAGCTTACCTCCCAGTGCACCGGCCTCCAGTGCCCGCTCATACAACATATCAATGCTGTCCGTGGATATTCTGCTGCCTGTTTGCCTTTTCAACCGCCAGCTCTGATCGAGTAACCGACCAAATTCGTCCAAATCACCTTCACGGGATGTCAGAATACTCTGCGCCTCGTCTACCAGTGCCAGCATATCCAAAAGCTGCGCCGTCTTGTCTTTGATACTCTTCTCCGTAGACTGCTGTATCTCGGAGGAAAATCTAGTAAAGCCGGTAAAATACAGCATCAGATTTTCATTGAGCAGTCTCTTCTTCTCCGGCGATATTACCACCGGCAGCACCTCGTACTCATCGCCCCGGAAATTGATGCGGTTTAGCCCCCCAAAGGATGCCGCGATCTGATCCTGCCAGCCGCCGGCCTCTTGACACAGCGTTCGTTCAAGATAGATCGCTTCATCGGCGAGCTTCTTCTTATCCGCATACTTTCCCTTCAGCGCATAAAACGCGTTGAGCATTCCGACCGCGAAAGACGAGCTTGTCCCGAGGCCTGTCCGGGCCGGGAGATCTGCCTCATAGGTCAGCCGCAGATCGTACATATCCAGCATCTTCATGGCTTCGCGTATGGCCGGATGCTGAATTTCCTCCGTCGTCTTCACCCGCTCTGTCTTGGCATAAGACAATTCCGTGCGGTAATCAAAGAACGGCGGTAAGTGGCGTACCGTTACATAACAGTACTTGTCAAAAGTTGTTGACAGCACCGCTCCGCCATGCTCGCGGAAAAACGCCGGCATATCTGTTCCGCCGCCAAAAAACGACATACGGAACGGTGTCTTCGTGATGATCATGAACGAAGATCCTCCATGTCAAATTCTTTTCCGATCACACGGATCGCATTGGCCGGGGAATAGTTTTCCCGGATGTATGCAACCTCCTGACGGCTAACGCGCTCAAGGGCGGCGTGATCCTTATAAAGCGATACAAACCGTGCGGCAAAGTCTTCCGGTGTGTCCTCTACGGCGAGAATCCCTTCCGCCCCTATCATTCCTTCCGCACCTACACTGGTCGTCAACACCGGCATACCATACCGCATGGCTTCGACTACCTTTCCTTTGATCCCCGCGCCATAGCGCAGAGGAACAATTGCCATGCGGCACTCACGGTAGTACTGTTCCAAACGTTCATCCGTCACAAACCCCTCGATCCGCAGATTTTCGGTTTGCAGATCAGTCACTTCCTTTGGCGGGTTGGAGCCAAGTATGTGTACCACCAGTCCCGGCAGGGAGGTGTTCAAGCGCGGCATGATCTCTTTCGCCAGCCAAACCACCGCATCCACATTTGGACGATGTCCGAAACCTCCGATGAACATGACGTCCTGACGGCTTGACGCGCTGTAATCTGCATCCGGCACATCCGCAAACAAGTATGCGGGAATTGCCTTTACATTGACCTCAGGTGCAATTCTGTGGATCTCCTGCTCCTCCACAACGGACGGGTAGTACGCTATATCCGCCTTACGCATCAATGCCAATTCTTTTTCCTTCCACTCGACGGAATCTTGAAGGTGGCCCTTGTCGCCTGTTAGTTCATACTCTCTGTATTCCCGCAGGAAATGCAGATCGTGTCCGTAATATGCGATAAACGCCTTTGTGTACTTTCTGACTTCGTCAATGTACTTCACAGAAATGTGTGGGCGGTTTAAAAAGGCGTACTCTATGCAGCTGCCGTTCTCGCGCAGCCATTCTTTCCAGTTTTTTGCATACCAGTTTCCGTACAGCACTTCGACGCCCATCTGCTGCAGCACCTGCGTGTACGGCTGGTGCGGGAAGAAGTTGTCTCCGATGAACTTCACATGATAGCCGGACTCCGCAAACAGCTTCAGATACTGAAATACCGTCCGGCTTCCAGCATCCTTATCATACTGCGGAACATAGTGATCCACCATCAGAAGCACCTTTGCATTCCTTCCCCGCTCCCGTGCTAGAAATACGTTTTCACCGTTGGGGTAATGGTCTTGTGTCAGTATCTGCTGCCATTTTTCACAAAACTTCCTCTGATTGACCACCTGATAGGCCTTCTGTCCGGACGCAACATCCGTCCCGTTGGATACGCCTTCAAAATGCACCACCACGGAAAGCGGCTGATAGACGACCTTATACCCGTGCCGACGCACCTCAAATGCAAGATCGCTGTCCTCACAATAGGCGGGAACAAACCGCTCATCGAAGCCGCCGATCTCCTCCCACAGTTCCCTGCGGATGCAAATGGAGGCCCCGGAAATATAATCGACTTCCTTGACATAGTTGTACTCCGGCGCGTTGGGATCGCTGCGATTACCATAGTTCCATGCGCTGCCATCGCTCCAGAGGATACCGCCGGCCTCCTGCAATCTCCCATCGGGATATACCAGCTTAGAGCCGGTCATACCAATGGAGGGATCCTTTTGCATCAGCGACACCAGCGGCTCCAGCCAGTTTTCCTGCACCTGCGTATCGTTGTTCAGGAAAAGGATATACTCTCCCCTCGCCTGTTTCGCTGCATGATTGCAGTTCAGCAGGAAACGAAGGTTTTTTTCATTATGGATCGTGTGTAATCCACCGATAATGTCATCGATCTGTTCCGTCAGATCCGTTGAACAGTCATCCGCTATCAGGATCTCATAGGATACCTCTCCGCTGTTCTTTATGATGGATTCCACGCAGGCATAGGTATACTCAAACTGGTTATAGACCGGAATGACGATTGACACCTCAGGTTTTTCCCATATTGGAACTTGTAGGGGAGCATAGTCATCCTTTGCCTTTTGCACCTGTATGTCCACAGGGCTGATTTTCAACGGGTTGACAACTCCCTGTGGATACAGCAGGCAATCGTCCAGCTTTCTTGATGTCCCCTCAACCCCTTCTCGACGCAGTGTCTTGAAAAACTTTGCCATCTTCTTGGGGGTGCATTTTGACAGGAATTGAATGGGGTGCTTGACAAACCGGACCAGCATCTTACATAGGAGCCGGCGCTTGCTCCCCTTAGGGAACAACCAGTCGCGCAACTTCCATACATATTCCATAAACCGCCAGGAACGGGAAGCCTTGATGCGCTGCAGCTCCCGATCGGATTCCAAAAGGAGCTCAATATGCCCCTGTTGATTACAGCATCTTTGTCCCATCGCAGAAAGTTCAACATTTTTTTCATCAATTTCTGCCATCAATTTCTGCTCGTTTTTAGATAAGTAATCCAGAAGATTGCGTTGTTCTAAGAGATTCTCCCTTAGTGTGCGAAGTTCATTGACTCTGTCAGCGAGTTGAGCTGTCAAAAGGCGTTCAGTTTGAAGAAGTTGATCAATATGCCCATCCTTATTCCGCATTTCTTGCTGAACTTGTGATTCTCTTTCTTGCTGCTGGTATTTATAGCCCCTGTCGAAATAGCGCCGCTCCGCATTTATTTTATAAAAGTCTTTAGGTGTAAATCCAAACTTTTTCTGTAGAACTTCAGATGTCTCAGCATCGCTTAGAAGTCTCTGTATCGCAATCAAAAACGGCTCCGGTGCACAATACGCTTTTTGCAAGAAGAAGGCTTTCTCACAAGCTAACTCCGCTGAAGTGACGGAATCTTTTCTTTTAAAGCTGTCATGAAATAACTCTATAAATAAATCATCCGAAATATAATCAAAAAAATGCGTACAGACAAAGATATCTTCATTTATCGTACGTATCTTTGATAGTTCACTCACAGAACTGAGAGATTCTCCATTCTTCACTCTACGATACTCTACCAATTCCTCGCAAATTATATAGACATTGCAAATAGAAAGGATACGAATTGCATAGTCAAAATCCTGCAGTTGCAATAGAGATAAATTTTGAAAGCCAATGCAGCTGATAACCTCTGCCCGAATCATTGCAGACGAGCAAACAAATAGATTTCCACCAGTCAGTAGCCGCATCAGCCAATCAACATGACTACGGTTATTGGCACGAAAAGCATTATAGAGCCATGAAACATCCTCGTCATCTTGCTCTCGTATATTGCCATCTGCATCGATAATTTTACACCAAGTGAAGCAGGCACCATACTGATGTTCGCGTTCCAAAAATGCTACTTGCTTTTCAATCTTGTTGGGATGCCATACGTCATCACTGTCAAGAAACGCAACATATTCGCCCTTCACTCGTTCCAATCCCCTGTTTCTTGCGGCACAGATGTGTCTGTTTTCCGGCTGCCGAATCACCTCTAAGCGAGAATCATCATAACTATCTAGCAGCGTTGCTGTCTTATCTGTAGATGCATCATCCACCACAATGACCTGTAAGTTGTGATATGTCTGAGCAAGAACACTGTCTAAGGCAGCACAAATATGCTGTTCCGCATTATAGGCAGGCATAACAACTGAAACCAGCGGTTCCTTCGTCTTCTCTATTCTCATTATTAGGTACCCTTCCGACCATCTTGCATTTGGTTTTCTTCATCACTGACCATTTGTATCCGTCAAAAGAACAGACAGCTGCCTTTTGTCTTCGCCGGAGTATCGCCAAAAGTTGCTGTTTACCGACACAGTCACTACGGAATTGGGTGTCCCACATAGCCGAAACTCCGTATATTCCCTTGTAATTGGGAGAGTTATTATCTTATCACTTCGATTCAAAGACAATGTAACCGCTTCAGTCCCTGTCAAGTCTCGAAAAGGACAATACAATATTCCAGTTACAACTCCTTCTTCGCCGGTCCGGATTTTATAGGCTCCTTCAGGAGGGAACCAATCATCGTCATACATTGATATCCGTCGAATATGTTCTTTCTGCCTGCCTATACCAGCATTTTCCGGAACATCAGGAGACAGTAAACCTTCATATGCATCACAGATCTCTTTGGCTTCTCCAAAGCCGCACACCTTGCCGTGCTCGATCCACAGCACCTTGTTACAAAGCTCCCTGATCTGAGAGATGGTGTGGGACACCATAAGCACCGTAGTTCCCCCGGCCATCAGTTCCATCATGCGCTTTTTGCTTTTTTCCTGAAAATCCGCGTCTCCGACAGCCAGTATTTCATCGACGATCAGCACCTCCGGCTGGACTACGGTAGCGATTGAAAACGCCAGTCGCATCATCATGCCCGATGAATAGTTTCGCAAAGGCTCCTCAATAAACTCACCCAACTCCGAAAACTCAATGATCTCCTGACATTTGCTTTCTAAGAATGCTTTGCTGTAGCCGAGGATCGCACCATTGAGATAAATATTCTCCCTGCCGGTCATGTCGTAGTCGAAGCCAGAGCCAAGCTCCAGCATCGGCACTACATTGCCATGTACCTCTACGGTCCCCTCCGTCGGCTTCATGATACCGGATATCACCTTCAGAAGCGTACTTTTCCCCGCACCGTTATGGCCGATAATGCCTAACACATCTCCCGGCTCGATGGAAAAGGATACATCCTGAAGTGCCCAAAAATCCTTGTAGCGCAGCTTGCCGGTTATCAGCTTTACGACATACTCCTTCATACTCGTTATGCGGTCCGCGGACAGATGAAACCGCATGGAAATATGCTCCGCCTTAATAATCGCCATTCGTCCCCTCCTGCGTTAAATGTAGAGGATAAATTTGTCCTGCTGCTTCTTGAATAGAGCTATCCCCAGCAGCAGCGGAACACCCGCAGCAATCAGGCACAGCAGATACGCCTTCGGCTCCGGGGAAATGCCGTCCATCAAAACGATGCGCATAAATCGCACCATGTGGTACAGGGGATTCATCTTATAAATTGTCATAAACCGCTGCGGGATGATGCTCTCGGGGTAAAAAATGGGTGTTGCAAAGTTCAGAACCGTCACTAAAACGCCCCAAATAAACTGCGTATCTCTGAAAAACACCATTACCGCCGCCAAGATCAAGCCAACGCCCAGGCAGAGTATGGCAAGGCATAACACTCCAAATACGATCAGCAGTATCTGTGGACGGATCGGCGTTCGTGTAAACACCATCACCAGGACAAGGGGTATCAGGGATAATGCAAAGTTTATCCCGCTGGATAAGACTCTCGTAACAGGATAGATATACTTCGGTACATAGACCTTGGTGATAAGTCCCGCATTCCCTGAAATCGATGTCAGGCACATGGACGTCGATTCATTGAAGAAGTTAAAGCAGACGATACCTATCAGCAGATAAAGCTGGAAATTCTGTATATTGGACTTAAACAGGGTGGAGAACACAATGTACTGCACCGACATCATCAGCAGCGGATTAAGGAAGCTCCAGCAAACACCCAAAACGCTGCGCTTATACTTGGTCTTGAAATCGCGGTTGACCAGCTGCTCTATAAGAAAGGCATAACGTTGGATCGCGTCAATAAAACGCAAAGTAGGAGAAGATCTACCCTGTGCCGTTTTACAGAGCAATAGCCATCCGTAAGTGGCCAGCAGCAGTCCCAAAATCCCCGCGCCGTACCAGTACAGCCTTCCGAACAGCAGATTTTCATAGCCGTTGACCTGATAACACAGGATGCCATCCACCAGCTCACCGTCTAGCGAAGCCATCTGTGACTCATCAAGCGGCACGTCGACCGAGCCCTTGGATACGGATATACTGCTGCCATAGTAGACTGTCACAGCATTGCCCTCGTTCCCGTCCGGCGAGGCGATCTCCAATCGCAATTCCCGCCCTTTCGGGATATCTGCTGCCTGCGGAAAAGTAAATACCGTGTTCCCGGCATCTCTCAGTTCAGATGCCTGCACGGTCGTTTCCGCAATCGTTTCCCCGTCTGCCAACACAGAGACCGTAAGCCTGCAGGTGTTTTCCCTGCCGTAGGTGGCCGTCATCAGCGTGACCGATGTGATCTGATCCGCGTTTATCACAAACGGCTGCTGCACGACCTCTCCTGCGAGCAGCTCATTCAGATCACCCGTGGGGGAGACCATCGTCCCGGTGTCCGCCTCCCGTCTGTGGAATTGCTCTCCGCCAAGGAAATAGAGGCCTGCCGCCAACAGCACATATGCAGCCAACACGATGGCGACCAATTTTTTCAGCGTGGGTACGTTATTCATGCCTTTATCTGTTCCCTTCGCACTCGTTCTCCATATACCTCTCCAGCGCATCCTGCCAATCCGGCAGAGGCTGGAAGCCGCTATCTGTCAATTTGCTCTTGTCCAAACGGCTGTTGAAGGGCCTTTTTGCCTTGGACTCGCCGTATTCCGCGGTCGTCACAGGCTGCACGGTCACATTCATGCCTGCTGTTTTGAAAATGGCACAGGCAAAGTCATACCACGAGATATAGCCGCCCTCGTTGGTGGCGTGGTAATAGCCGTACCTCTCCGTTTCGATCATGTCTACCAGCAGGCGGGACAGATCCAGCGTGTACGTCGGCGTGCCGATCTGGTCGTTGACCACCCGCAGCGTGTCGTGGGTCTCGCCCAGCTTCAGCATGGTCTTGATAAAGTTCTTGCCGTTGAGGCCGAACACCCACGCGATGCGGACGATGAAATACTTCTCCAACCGGCTGCTGACCGCCAGCTCTCCCTCCAGCTTTGTCTGTCCGTAGAAATTCAGCGGCGCGTAGTCCTTACAGTCCGGCTGCCACGGCCTCTCGCCCTGACCGTTGAACACATAGTCGGTGGAGATGTAGACCATCTTGCAGTCCAGCTCTTTGCAGACCTCCGCGATGTTGGCCGTACCCTCCGCGTTGATGGCGTGGACTCTTGATTGGTTTTCCATATCCTCCGCCGCATCCACCGCCGTCCAGGCAGCGCAGTGCACCACCGCGTCCGGCTTGACCTCGCGCAGCACACGGCTGACCGCCGCGGCATCGGTGATGTCCAGCGGCATATAGGGCATGACGGTCACGGCAGAGCCGTCCTGTGCGCCGCTGTACTGCGGCGCGATGTCGCTGCCGATGCCCTCGTGGCCGCGTTTATGCAATTCATTCATCACGTCGTGGCCAAGCTGACCGCCAACGCCGGTAACAAATACTCTCATTTGATTCTCCTCAGTATCCGCCTGACGACCGCGTCAGGCAGTAGGTGCGCTGCTATTTCAAACTCTGCCTCATGCGGGGCTAGAGCCCTGTGCTTCCAAATTTTGATAATATGACCGTCTATTCTCGCCCTTGTAAATACTTCTATCTCCTCCTGCGGCACGGTATGCTGCCGGTAGCAGGTCAGGCGCTCCTCCAGCGGTGCGACCTTGTAGCGCAGATAACTTTGCTTATCTGAAACTCCGGCGAGAATGCCGGTCTGATTACGCTTGTGCTGCCTGTATCGGATAAGCTGATCGGGTACAAACGCGACCATTCCTTCCGTGGCCGCCAGCAACGCGATCCAGTGGTCACAGACTGTTTGCCGTGGAAAAGGAGCTGCCTTTTTCGCTATATCACCGTCAACCAGCATGGCACACCCGGCAACGCAGTTTCGGAAAAACAACTTCGGTGCAAGATCGCTGCCCTCTAGATAAGTGAGCCGTGGCCTCAGTTCCCGCAACGACCTGGCAAGCAGCTTGCCCTCGTCATCTACGGCAGATACATCGCTGTATGCCAGCACGGCCTTCTCCCGCTCCATGGCCTCCTGCAGCACCGTCAGCTTTTCCGGCAGCCACACATCGTCCTGGTCGCAATAGGCGAACAGGACGCCCTCGGCTTCTCTGGTCAGCAGCTCAAACGTACCGTTAGAGCCCAGATTCTTCTCACTGCGCGTGATGGTATAGGGAAAGTGCGTGATACAGTCCTGCACGCAGGACTGTATCTGTTCATAGGACACGGTAGGTGAGCAGTCATCCCGGATATACAGCCGCAGGTTGGGATACGTCTGTTCGTTCAGACTCATCAGCTGCTCTCGCAGCCAGTCCATCCGTGGCTCATACACCGCCATCAAAATGGAGATCCGCGGTTTATCTGTTCCCATACATCCGCTCATAGTAATGCTGGTACTCCCCGTTGATGATGTTCTCCCACCAGTCGCGGTGGGTCAGATACCAGTCGATGGTCTTGTCGATGCCGTCGGCGAACTTCGTCTCCGGCAGCCAGCCCAGCTCGCTGTGGATCTTGGTGGGGTCGATGGCGTAGCGCATATCATGGCCCTTGCGGTCGGTGACGTAGGTGATCAGGCTCTCCGGCTTGCCCAGCTTCTGGCAGATCAGCCGCACGATGTCGATGTTCCGCATCTCATTGTGGCCACCGATGTTGTACACCTCGCCCACCCGGCCATTACGGAGGATGAGATCGATGGCCTTGCAGTGATCCTCCACATACAGCCAGTCCCGGACATTCAGCCCCTCACCGTACACCGGCAGGGGCTTGTCGTTCAGCGCGTTGGCGATCATCAGCGGGATCAGCTTCTCCGGGAAGTGGTACGGCCCGTAGTTGTTGGAGCAGCGGCTCACCGTGACGGGCAGGCCGTAGGTGCGGTGGTACGCCAGCACCAGCAGGTCAGCGCCCGCCTTGGAGCTGCTGTACGGGCTGGAGGTGTGGATGGGCGTCTCCTCGGTAAAAAACAGGTCGGGACGGTCCAGCGGCAGGTCACCGTACACCTCGTCGGTGGACACCTGGTGATACCGCTGGATGCCGTACTTACGGCAGGCGTCCAGCATGACCTGCGTACCCAGGATATTGGTCTGCAAAAAGACCTCCGGGTTTTCGATGGATCGGTCCACGTGGCTCTCGGCGGCGAAGTTCACCACCATGTCGGGATGCTCCTCCTCGAACAGGTCATAGATGGCCTTGCGGTCGCAGATGTCCGCCTTCACGAAGCGGAAATTAGGCTTGTCCATGACGCTTTCCAGCGTGGACAGGTTGCCGGCGTAGGTCAGCTTGTCCACGCAGACGATGCGGTCTTCCGGGTGCTTGTCCAGCATATAGAAGATAAAGTTGCTGCCGATAAAACCGGCGCCGCCGGTGACGATGATGGTCATAGTCGTTTCCTCCTCAAAAATCGGTGATGGCATCCTTCAGCCACGGAGAAGTCTGATCCTTTTGGGACAGGATGGGGTTCTCCACACCCCAGTCGATGGCCAGCTCCGGGTCGTTCCAGCGGATGCCGCTGTCCGCCTCCGGCGCATAGTAGTTATCCGCTTTATAGAGGAACTCCACCTCATCAGTCAGCGTCACAAAGCCATGGCCGAAACCGCGGGGAATCATCACCTGCCGCTTGTTCTCCTCGCTGAGCTCCACCGCCACCCACTTCTTGTAGGTAGGACTGTTGGGCCGCAGATCCACTGCCACGTCCAGCACCGCGCCGCGGGCGCAGCGTACCAGCTTGGCCTGGGCCTTGTCGCCCCGCTGGAAATGGATGCCCCGCAGCGTACCTTTTACCGTGGAGGATGAGTGGTTGTCCTGCACGAAGTCATAGTGCAGCCCGGCCTCCTCGAACACACGCTTGGAATAGCTCTCCATAAAGAACCCGCGATGGTCGCCGAACACCTTCGGCTCTACGATATACACGCCGTCAATGGCGGTCTTGATAAATTCCATTCGTCTGCCCTCAATAGATGTACTTGCCCTCGGCCACATGTTTCAGATGCTGGCCGTAGGGGGACTTACCGTAGATATTGGCCGCCAGCAGCAACTGCTCCCGGTTGATCCAGCCGTTGCGGTAGGCGATCTCCTCCAGTGCGGAGATCTGGATACCCTCCCGGGATTCCACCACGCGGACGAACTCCGTGGCCTCCGCCAAAGAATCCATCGTCCCGGTGTCCAGCCATGCATAGCCGCGGCCCAGTGTCACCACGTGCAGCGTGCCCTCATCCAGGTACACGCGGTTCAGGTCGGTGATCTCCAACTCACCCCGAGCAGAGGGCTTCAGCGCCTTGGCGCGCTCCACCACCTTTTTGTCGTAGAAGTACAGGCCGGTAACGGCGTAGTTGCTCTTGGGCTCTTTGGGCTTCTCCTCGATGGAGATGGCCTTGCCGGTATCGTCCAGCTCCACCACGCCGAACCGTTCCGGGTCATTGACGTAGTAGCCAAACACCGTCGCACCCTCCTCCTGCTCCACTGCCTTGCGGAGCTGGGCCGTGAGGCCCGCGCCGTAGAAGATGTTGTCGCCAAGGATCATGGCCGCCCGGTCATCCCCGATGAACTCCTCACCCAGGATGAACGCCTGCGCCAGGCCGTCCGGCGAGGGCTGCACCTTATACGAAAAACAAACGCCGAATTGACTGCCGTCTCCCAGCAGACGCTGGAAATTCGGCAGGTCGGTCGGCGTTGATATGATGAGAATGTCCCGTATCCCCGCCAGCATCAGCGTGGAGATGGGATAATACACCATGGGCTTATCATAGATAGGCAGCAGCTGCTTGGATGTCACCATGGTCAGCGGATACAGCCGCGTTCCGCTACCGCCCGCCAATACGATACCTTTCATGCTTCTTTTCTCCCCTCAATCGAATTGTGGTTTTTACCACCCAACCGCCGCATCTTCCCGCTCTAACTGGCGTTCATAGGCCTGCTGAACAAGAAGGTCGAAATTGGCTTCTATGGCCGTCACCGCGGCCTTGTGCAGCTGCCGCAGAGCGCGAATGTTGGCTTTCTCGGCGGGTATCCGCGCGTCTTGTCCCAGCTTTTGGATGTATACACCCACCTGTGTGCGCATCAGCGGAGCGCCGCTCTTCTGCGTGAAGATCACGCCGGTCGTGCGCCCGTTCTGCTTGGCATAGCCCAGCAGGTCGGCTTGCAGGCCTTCCGAAAAACGGAGGATCTCCCGCCCCTTCACCAGCCGTCCGGCCTGTGCAGCCTCCACTGTCACCAACGGCAGGTCAGACACCGACAGGCCCGTGGTGGCGAATAGCTTTACCAGCACATAGCCGCGCCTGTCATCCAGCGTTCTCGCCGTCTGCAGCATCCGCAGGTATTCCTGCCGTGTCAGTTCTGGCGCTTCGAACTGAGGCGGGCGAAGCTGACGATCCACCTGAAACTCCCGGCAATCCATCGCCTCCAGCAATGCGCTCACCGTGGAGACTCTGCAATTCACCGTTCGGATGGCAAAGCCCTCGGTCAGCAGCTGCTCACGCCACGCGGACAGAGAGTCCTTCGTGATCACACCATCTGGCAGGAATGCAAGAAACTGCCGCAGAACAGTCTCGCAGAGATGCAGGCTTGATCCCGTGCGGCCCTCCGCGCTCAGGATAGACGAGTAGGCCGTGATCACGTCCTCCGTCAGCGTCACGGATGCCGCGCTTCATTGGAAAAGTGCAGGGTCGATCTTCGCGCTGTTCGCTCTCCTCCGTGCCATAGCCGCTCCGTTCAAGACATAATTATTAATCTGACGAGCTACTGTCAGAAATGTCCAGTGTTTCGTCAAAATCACAGTGGTAGTGTACCACATTTAGTAGCTAACGTCAAGCAAACGCAACCATTTCACACAATTATGCAGAGCCGATCCACTGCGTTTTGAACCGGCTCTCCCTATTATATCCATTTACGCCTCGCGGCCATCGCCGCGGGGCGTTTCTATTGCACGATTTCTGCCAGACGGTGCGAAATAATAATTATGCCCACCCGCTGAGTAGGTTGAGCCTGTCCAGCTGGCGGGCGCTTTCTTTCGCCGTGGCCAGCAAATAGATGCGGGTCGTCTCGATACTGCTGTGTCCCAGCACGTCCGCCAAACGTACCACGTCCCGGCAGGCAGCGTAAAACGTCCGGGCGAACAGCCCCCGCAGGTTGTGGGGGAACACCTTGCTCCGCGCCACCTGGGCTCCTTCGCACAGCTCTTTCATTTCCGACCAGATGAACTTCCTCGACAATCCGTTTCCGTTTCGCGTGAGGAATATCTGCCCGTGGCAGATGTTCCTCTTTTTTGCATATTTCAGCAGCTTGCGGCACAGCTTTGTGGGCAGCAGGATGGTTCTGATCTTGCCCTTCAGGGCGATCTCCGCCACGCCGTTTTGAGCGGCCTCCACGGTGATGTATTGCAGCTCGCTGACCCGGATACCCGTGGCGCAGAGAGTTTCCAACAGGAGCAGCAGCCGTATGTCGCCCCGCGCCTGGGCGGCGTCCAGCAGCCGCTGGTATTCGGCGCGGGTCAGCTCCCGCTCCGCCTTGCGGAACATCTGCCGCTGAAGGCGCAGGTACCGCACCTTGCAGTCCTCGCGGCCCATGCACACGAGCAGCTTTTTCACCGCCGCCAGCATGGCGTTGACGCTGACGGGGCGGCAGCCCTGCTCCAGCAGCCATGCCTTCCAGTTCGCCGCCAGCTCCTTCGTCACCGCCCGGCCCTCCAGCCACGCGGCGAATTTCCTCGCCGCCCGCAGGTACGCCTCGATGGTGGAGGCCTCTCGCTCCTCCCGCCGCAGATACCCTGTGAACCGCGTCAACTTCTTCTCTGTGATCTCCAGCTTTTTCCGCATATCCATACCCTCCCGGTCATTTTTGAATATTGTAGCAGGAGGGAGGGGAGGTTGGCAAAAGCGGGAAAGCATTTCTTGTTCGCGCTACATATCCCCGTAATACCGGTGGCCAGCGTGGTCTTTTCCTCGTTGACGGCATAGCTTACCCGTTTGTTCAGCCGGTCACGGATAGCGATGATCTTCGTGATGTTCGTATCAGAGGTACTTCACCGCCTGCCATAGCATCTGCTGCATTGTCTTGATATGCTCTATATCCTCTATACGGACAAAACCGCCGGCATTGGCGACCTTGGCGATCTGATTGATATTCGCGGCCATACCGAACATCTGACGCAGCAACTCCGTCAATTCATCAGGCGGACGGCGGCGCAATTCCGTACCCATAATAAGACTGCGGAGCACCGGCCCATTTTTAGGCCAGTATCCGCAGAAAGTCGTTTCAAGTGTGCGTACTCTGCACTGTCCAGCCGCAGGGAAACGCGCTTTGCAATTTCTCTCATGTGTTCTGCTCCTTCCATTTTGGCGGGGTCTTAGGGGGCTTGCCCTTTAACAAGCGCATTTTGCTGTCAAAATGCTATGCTTGCCAGGACAGCGGCGCTTCGCGCCGCGTCCTGCAATACCTGCCGAAAAAAGAAATCGGCGGGCTTCGCCGCGCTGTGCGTCACGCCTACACCGCAGCAAGGGCGGGAAGTGATGCACTTCCCGCCCTTGCCGGTTCTTCACTTGTCAGCTGTAGATCAGGTCGCTCAGCACCGTTTCCTCCGCGCTGTGCTTCAGATTGTTCATCAGCCCCGTCCAGCGCTGGGGATCGGCGGCTTTCAGTTCCTCCGTCACGCCCTCGGCCCTCGCCATCTGCGCCACGGCCCGCGTCACCATCCGCTGTGCTGTCTCCTCGATCTCCGCCAGATGCGCTGCCAGTTGGCCGCTGGTCTTGAGGTTGGTATACAGCACTCTGCGGTGCTGCATCAGGTACTGTCTCCGCAGCTCCGCGTGCTTGCCCAGGTGGATCTCCTGCTCTTGTGCGGCATCATCAGGTTCGGCAGACGAAAGCTCTCCTGTACTCTGTAGGTCACTTCCATGTTCCGCGCTCCTTTCTTTTTCGGCGTTGTTTTGCTCTTTGGCAACATCATAGCCAATCTGTGCATTCTTTGCAAAAAATTACTCCCGCCGTCTCTGCATTACCACCCAACTGATCTCCCGCAGACCGGTTTCATTGACTAAATAGGAACAGGCCGTGAAACGGGTGCAGCGTGGGTATCCGCGATGAAAAGGCAGTCCGTTCGGACTGCCTTCCCCTAAAAATCATCGTTTACCATGTTTCCGCCAGCAGGAAATCCTGAAGATGCACAATCTTAATGCCGTTTTCAATTCCAACATCCATGTCGTTCAGTGTGACAACATATTTGGGGTAATGGTCTTTGATCTCCATGAGGTTGCCCACCTCGCGGTCAGAGCTCTCCGGCAGTTGAACGCATACCTGCACATAGATCCGTTCATCGCGGCGGGTGGCCACAAAGTCAATCTCCTTGGTATCATTCTTGCCGATATACACATCGTATCCCCGCCGCTTTAGCTCCAGGAACACGATGTTCTCCATCGCTCCGTCCAACATCTTGCGGGTATAGCCCAGCAGGGCGTATTTCAACGACACATCCGCAAGGTAGTATTTCTCCTGGGTTTTCAGGATGCTCTTGCCTTGCAGGTCGTAACGCTCACAGGGATAGATGATGAACGCCTGCTCCAGCCAGCGCAGATAGTTGTAGATACTCTCCACCGACACCTTACGGTGCTCGCTTTTCAGAAATGTGGAGATCGAGTTGGCAGAAAAGGTCTTGCCTACGTTCTCAATGATGAATTTCACCACACGATCAAAAAGATCCTGCTTGTTGATGCGGTGACGCTTCACAATGTCGCGGGAGACCACGGTGTGGTAGATGCCGTTGACGATCTGATAGGCGTTCTGCGCGTCATATTCACTCAGCGCGATTATGGGGAAGCCGCCAAACCGGATATATTCCTCCAGCAGTTCCTTCCGAGGCAACGTACTGTCAGCTTTGAAGTCCAGGTACTCGCGGAAAGACAGGGTATAGACGGGGATAGACACATAGCGTCCTGTCAGATAGGTGGAAATTTCGCTGGACATGAGCTTGGAGTTAGAGCCGGTCACATAGATGTCGGCGTCTGTACCCTCCAGCAGACTATTGACCGCCCTTTCCCAGCCGGTGATCTCCTGTATCTCATCCAGCAGGAGGTAGCAGTGACCCTTACCTGCCATAGCTTCCAACAGTTCGTCATACATCTGCTTGGCGGTGATGTTTTCGGGAATGTCCATCTCCGTGTACCGCTTGCAGATAATATGATCCGCAGGCACACCCCGCCGCAGCAGTTCTTCCTCCAGCATTTCAAAAATAGTGGACTTGCCGCAGCGGCGGATACCCGCCAATATTTTGACCAGCGGTTGGTCAATAAAAGGCGTGATGGCCTCGATATAATTGGGCCTATTGATCATGCTATCGCCTCCTCGCAGTCATTAGTATACCCAAAATATTTCCGATATGCAACAAGTTTTTCGCGTCTAACGCAAAAAACTTGTTGCATTCGCTTTGGCCGTATTCTTTCCGCTTTGGTATCAGCCTTAACCGCTCGCCTAAACACAGGCATCAATATTATTTCGCTGTTCTATATCTCACTTACGAAAGAACACACTCACCTCTCCTGCTCCTGCTGCCGTCTCCGATGCCAGCCCTCCAGCAGCTTGATGATGACCTCCTCCATCTGCTTGGGTGTATAGTTAGCGGGAAAATACTTTTGCAGCCGGTCGTTCCGCAGCGTCACTTTCCGCTCCAGCGGCTTTTCCTCCCGCATAATGAGGTCAATGATGTTGTTCTCCAGCTTTCCCCCCGCGCTGATCTGCTTGAGCCGCTGCGCCTGATCCACGGAGGGCGATACCTCGTCCCGCTCCATGAGGAACTGGAGGTAGGTCTGTTCTTTCTCGGTCAGGTGGGAGATGTAGTCGGCTGCCGGAACGAATTTCAGCTTTCCGGTATCTACCGCCTCCATCAGTGGCGGGATGAGGTTCGTCAGACGGATATAGCGTTGGATTTGCTTTCTGCTTTCGTCTGCCTGCTCTGCCAAAATGTCAACAGACGCACGGCCTTGGAACTTCTGGCCAAGTTGGCCAGAAGTTAAATCTGTCCGTTCTCCCTGCCGTTTCATGGCATCCAGCTTCAGCTTATACGCCTTTGCTTTCTCGCTGGGCAGCAGGTTTTCCCGGTTGATGTTGTAGTCCACCACCAGAATGTCCGCGTCCTCGTCACTGTAATTGCGCACGATGACCGGACGGGTATCCAGTCCCACCACCTTGGCGCAGTAGTCGCGCCGATGGCCGGATATGATCTCATACCCGCCCTCGCTGCGGGGACGGGCGATCAGCGGCTCGGCAATGCCGGTGCGCTCGATGCTGTCCATCAACCGCACCAGATCGGCGCTGGGCCGGTCTACGGAGTAGGGCTGCCGCGCATAGGGGAATACCTGCTCCGCCGGCACGATCTGCACCCGCTCCTGCCGGTCGGTACTTCTCTCTTCGTCTGTTTTGAACAGGTCATCGTACCGGGTCAGCTCTATGCCGTTTAATTTGCGGGCCAAGCTGCAACACCTCCTTTGTCAGCGCGGCATACGCCTGTGCCGCTTTTCCCTCTGGGTCATGCTCATAAATGCTGGTTCCCGTGACGCTGATCTCCGCCACGTGGATAGAACGAGGTATCTCGCTGGCGAATACCCGGCTGCCGTAGTTCCTGCGTAGCTGTTCACTGACCTCCTTGGCCAGCGTGGTACGGCTGTCCATCATGGTCAGCAGGATACCGTCCACCGCCAGATGGGGATTGATCTGCCGCTTGACGCGGGCGATGGTACGCATAAGCTGCTCCAGTCCCTTGGCGGCCAAATACTGCCCCTGCACCGGAATGATAACGCTGTCCGCCGCTGTCAGTGCATTGATGGTCAGCATCCCAAGCGAGGGCATACAGTCGATGATGGCGTAGTCATAGGCCGGTGCCACCGTGGACAGATACTGCCGCAGCACCGTTTCCCGGCTCATGATGTTCACCAGCGTCACCTCCAGTCCCGACAGCTCAATGTTGGCGGGAACAAGATCGACGCCGGACGCATGGTGCAGGATACCCTCGCCGGGTGCGATGGGTTCCTCGTTGACGGTCTTTGTCATCAGGTCGGACAGTGTGGGGGAAAGCTCGTCCGGCTGCCGCCAGCCCAGCATTTGGGTGAGATTGCCCTGGGCGTCGGCGTCCACCAACAGGACTTTCTTACCCTGCTGGGCAAGGCCGACACCCAAGCTGGCAGCTGTGGTGGTTTTCCCCACGCCGCCCTTCTGATTTGCCAGTGCGATGGTTTTCAAAAGCACACCTCCATTTCGTGCAACAAAAAAAGAGCCTTCCGGCTCTTGCTTCACCACTTTTCTATTTTTAAGTGGGGAAAAATCTTATTTCTACATATTTTTCTTGACTTAACATTCCGCAACAGCTAAACTGTCAATGAGGTGATCCGCATGAAACGTAAAGTCGAAGCGCAGCTTATCGCGTGGAAAAACAAGTCCTCTGAGCGCCAGCCTTTATTGGTCAACGGGGCCAGACAGGTAGGCAAAACATATATTCTTCGCAAATTCGGAGAGGAACAATTCAAGAATGTGGTCTACGTCAATTTGGAGACAAACCTGACCATCGCCTCCTACTTCAACGACAATATTGCCCCCGAACGTCTGCTGCGCTATTTGGAAGCCTCCACCGGCGAACGTATTATCGCAGGAGAAACACTTATCTTCTTTGATGAGATTCAGTCCTGTGAACGTGCGCTGACATCGTTGAAATATTTTTGCGAGGAAACCCCGGAATTTCACATCGCGGCAGCGGGCAGCCTGTTGGGTGTCGCCATCAACAGACAGCACTATTCTTTCCCTGTGGGAAAAGTTGAAACGATTACCATGTATCCTCTGGATTTTGAGGAATACCTATGGGCTCGCGGTAAGGAGTTCCTCGCTTCGGAAATACGTTCCGCCTTTGAATCGATGGCTGCCCTGCCTGACGCGCTCCATGCGGAGGCAACTGAACTGTACCGTGAGTACCTGCTGATCGGCGGTATGCCCGCCAGTATCAACGCCTTTCTCAGAAACGGCAGTTTTTTGGATGTCTCCCTGGTGCAGAATGAAATACTGGACAACTACATCGCGGATATGGCCAAGTACGCCAGTAACGCTGACAGCGTGAAGATCCGTGCCTGTTACAATTCCATTCCGGCGCAGTTGGCAAAGGACAACCGCAAATTCCAGTACAAGGTCGTGCAAAAAGGCGGAAGCGCTTCTCTGTTCGGGGCATCCATCGAATGGCTGTATCTGGCGGGGGTCGTGCTGAAATGTCAACGCATCAGTCAGGCTTTTGAGCCCATCTCCGTATATGCGGACTTGTCTGCTTTTAAGCTATACATGGGGGACGTGGGCCTTTTGACCGCAAAGTCCGGCCTTTCCCAACAGACCGTTTTATCCGGCGAGGGGAACACCTTCATGGGTGCTGTCACGGAAAACTATGTAGCACAGCAATTGGCCGCAAATGGGTATGATCTCTATTATTGGGAGAGCAACAACACCGCTGAACTGGATTTCGTTCTGCAAAGAGAAAATCAGGTCATTGCCATCGAGGTCAAAAAAGGTGAACACGTCCGTTCTCGCAGCCTTAATCTGTTCATCGGCAGCTATCATCCCTCCTGTGCGATACGCTTGTCTCTTAAGAACTTTGGTAAAAAGGATGGCCTGAAGTCTGTCCCGCTGTATGCGGCCTTTTGCATTTGACGCTCATTCAAACTAAATCGTCCCGAAAATAGCTGTCCGGCAATTCATGCCGGGCAGCTATTTCTCTACCCACTCCCGCCGCTGAGATCATGGCCTACCATCAGGGCGTAGTGGTTATCCATGGTCAGCGGCGCGTTATACAGTGCGGTCAGCAGGTATTGCTTCACATGGCGCACGTCGGTAGTGTTTTCCCTGACTCGTTCCAGCACATACAGCAGGTGCGCGCCGGTCAGCTTCAACAGTCTTGAACGCACTACCTCCGCTGGCAGCTCCTCGCCCGCCACACGAATGGAGGGCTTTGTGGAACACACAGTGTCCAGCATCAGCTCCACCAGCTCGTCCAACCGCCCACGGTCAACCTCGGTGTAGCCGACGAGATAATCGTAGTCCACATTGGCCATGATCTGCTCTTGATAGCTGTCTCTCCGTTCCAACTCATTCTCCTGTGTAGTCTCCCTCTCTTGAGGGAAAGAAGGGAAGGACTTAGTAAAATCCGTACTTAGTTCTTCTTTACTTTGTTCTTGTATATTTAATTGCACGGGATTTTCCTGTTCAGGTTTTCCCAAGACAGGTTTTACCTGTTCTGGAAAAGCCCGTTTAGGTGTGTCACCGGCATTTTCCGCCTGAACGGGATTTTCCCGTTTAGGTGGTTCCGGCTCTCTGGGCTGCTCCAGAATGGTATATTCGATGCCGCCCAGCGTGCCGTCCGCGTGGCGTTCCCGCGCTCGCACGATGTACCTCGCACCCTCCAACTCCCGCACCGTGGCACAGATACTGTCCACACCGTCCTTGCAGATGCAGGCCAATCCTTTCGTGGTATAGTCCCAATCCTCTGGCAGCGACAGCATCAGGGACAGTAACCCCTTCGCCTTCAGCGACAGCGACTTGTCCCGCAGATGGTGATTTGACATGACGGTGTAGTTCCGCGTTTTCTCCACTCTGAATACAGCCATGGGCGTTCCTCCTTTCCCAAGAATATATTTGACAATAAGTAAAGCACTCCCCATCTGTCCTTGCAGATAGGAAGTGCTTTCTTCATCATATTCATTTCATCTGCGGCCTCCAGAATGGCCAGCAGCTTATTCATCCCGCTATTTTATGTTGTTTTTCTGTTTTCACGATGTAAATGAGTGGTTCCGACCGAATTTTCTTTTTTATGTCATATTTCGTTTTCTTTTCGAAGTTTCGGCTTTTCACCGTTAAAATTATCAAATCTTTGAGGTGAATACACACCGCATGAGGTCGGCGTCAACCTGAAGAACGGTTACAACGGTGACCTGACCAGCCGCGAGGCCGGTTCTGTCGGCGGCCAGATGGTCAAGAAGATGATCGAGTCCTACGAGAAGAACCTGTAAACGGCTCTCTCTGCGGAAAAAGCGTCCGACCTGTAAAGGTCGGACGCTTTTCATATTGCCGTTACTTCCTGCGCCGATGGGACGTATGCGCGGCAGCTCAGTCCACCACGCCCATCTGCTGCAGCATCTGGGCCAGCACCGTTATGTCGTCCGCGTCGATGTCCCCATCGCCGTCAATGTCGGCGCGGGACAGGTCGCCCAGCTCCTCGATGCACGCCACATGGCGCACCAGCGCATCCAGATCCGCCGTATCCACCGTGCCGTCGCCGTTAACATCGCCGTCGGGCTGCGTGACGGTCTGTGCCCGCAGCCAGCAGAAGTCATTGCTGTCCGCCTCGGACATCTCATAGCCGTCGCCGTAGCCGCTGATGGCGCCGTTCAGCGCGCTCATGCAGCCGATGGAACCGCTGTTCAGATCCCACTGAGAGCCGTTCTGCAGGCTGATCCAGCCATCCCGGAGGATGAGGCCGCCGGAGGTCTCCTCCCGCATGGCCAGCACCATGCCGTAGTTCTGCAGCTTGCCGTACAGATCCAGACCGCCATAGCAGTAAATGTTTCCGTGATTCTCCCACACGCCGTCAGACTCGACGCGCAGCGCACCGGCGTTGTGGGTGTTGCCTCTGGTCGTCACCTGACCGTGTACCGTCATGGAGACATCCTCGAGCCGCAGGTCATAGTTGGCCGTCAGCGTCACGCCGGAGGCCACCGCCAGCTCGACCGTGCTGCTCGTGCCGGCGGATATACCGCCGGAAGACGCACTGCCGCTGGACGCACCGCCTGCGGATGCGGCATACAGCACTGCGCCGGTCTTGGGCGACGTCGCGCCGGAGGAGGTGTACGGGTTCCTGACGACCAGCTCCACACCCGCGGGAACAGTCAGATCCTCTGTCAGCTCCGTGTCTGCAGACAGCACCAGCGTCAGCGTATCGCCCGCCGCCGCCTTCTCCAGCGCGGTGCGGAGTTCCTCCACACTGCTGGCGATCCGCCAGTCGGTCTGCACATTGTCCGGCGTGTCGCAGCTGCCGTAGGTCAGCTTGCCGCTGCTGCTGTCCACGCTGCCGTTAGGCGCCGACAGCAGACTGTTCACGCTCATGTCGCCCACGTTGGTCAGCACACCGTTGACCAGTGCGCTGCCGCACTCCAGATACGCACGGTTGTCCATGGTACCGTTCAGCAGCTCCAGCTGGCCGCTCACCGTCATGTTGCCGGCATTGGTGACTGTACCGGCTGCGAGGGCGTTCAGCGCCGCCGTGTTGTTAATTTGTATCGTACCGTTGTTTACCAGCGCCTGCTCACCGGTGTGGTACAGCGCGGTGCAGGAGATATATCCGTAGTTCTCCAGTGCGCCGTTGACCGCCAGATCGCGCTCTTTCGCCGACGTGTAGATACCGCCCCGGTTCACGACCTTGCCGGTCCCGTTGACCGCCAGCGCGTTCACTTCCACGTGGCCGTCGCGCCCTCTGTACGTGGTCCCATCCTCCGGGTCGTGTATCAAGGCGCCCTCCAGCACATTCAGCGTGCCGCCGATCCGCAGATCGGTGCTGTAGGCATTCAGCCTGCCGGCCACATTCAGCGTCACGGACGGCCCCACCTCGATAGCGGTAAAGCCGTTGTCTGTTCCATCGGTGTACAGGTCCACATTGCTCGGAATGGTCATGTCGCTGCTGATGGTAAACACCGTGTCGCTGCTGTCATTTTCGCGCACCAGCCTGATCTGATACGCATCGCTGGCGGCATCCAGCTTCTCCAGCAGCGCCAGCAGCGCTTCCGGACTGCTGACGTCCGCGCGGCGGCTATTGACCTGTCCGTCGCCGCTGCCGCTGATGACGGTGCCCGCCTCCAGCGTACTGACCTTCAGTGTACCATTATTCGTAATGGTGCCGCTGCCGCTCAGATAGTAGATGGTGGCCACAGCGCTCTGCTGGACCGTCAACGCGCCGGTCACCGTCACATCACCCTGCAGCTCCGCCGTGCTGCCAAGGCACATCACCAGTCCGCCGGATACCTGAATATCTGCGTTGCATACCATCTCACCGTACACACACATGGTGCCCAGCACCTCCATGCCGCCGCCGCTATGGCACTCCAGCGTCATGTTGGCCGGGATGGTCAGCTCGCCGGTGAACTGCACAGGCAGGCTTCTGCCGGTATCCTCGTCCCACTCGCCGTTCAGATCTACGGCATAGTGCATCGTGCTGTCATTCTGCGCCATCTCGATATACCGGCTGAGTCCGCTGATACGGGTAACATAGCTCTTCTCAAGGCGGCAGGCGTTGCTGTCCCGCAGGACGTGGTCGGCCATGGCCGCGCCCTCCGGCAGCACCAGGCCGTGCTCCGCATCCGTGCAGTAGAACACAACGCGGCCATGCGCCGTGCTATTGGTTCTCTCCCGCAGGTACAGCTTGCCGTCGGCGCCCATGACCATGTCATCTTGATACATATCCACCGCGCCGTAGGTCGTCAGTGTTCCGTTGACTGTGATACTGTCATAACTCCGCAAGCCATTCTTCAGTGTCATGGTGCCGTTGATGACCACCGGCGTATAGAATGTCAGATTCCATCCGTTGTACTGCACCGCCGCGTCCTCCGGCACGATCAGAGTGCTGCCGTCCTTGCCCCAGAAGTCAATGTTCCATGTATCGGGAAGCACATCGCTGCTGCTCAGCTTCAGCGACAGCTGCGTGTCCCCACCGATGCTCACACGGAGCTTGCTCACCAGCGTATTGCTGAACGCCGTCTGCATCTCCGCCATCGTCAGCTCTGCGGTACCGCCGTCCTTATAGAGAACACCGGTCCAGCGGAAATAGTGGCCCTCCACATGGTTTTGGTCGCCCGCTATGACCGCGCCCACGCCGTCCAAATAGCCTCCTTCTGCCCGGAGCGTGCCGTACAGCGCCAGATCTGCCTCGATGTCCAGCTGGCCCCGGTTCGTCAGCGTCATGCCCTCCGGCACGGTGAGCGTATCGGCCTCGATCCGCAGACGTATGTTCTCGGGGATCACCAGATCCGCCGTCAGCGTCAGGTCGCTGCCGCGATAGACGATATTGCGGCCCTCCTCCAGCGCAGCGCGCAGCGCCTCCTCCGTCCGCACGATCGTCCTGCCGTCGCTGGGGGTCAGGGGATCGTCGTTGTACCGGATGTCGCTGCCGTCGGCGCTCATCCGGCCGTTATTCACGATCGTGCCGTGGGTCTTGCCGTCCGCGGCGGTATCCGACAGGAACCGGCACCACAGGAAGCCGTTTTCGTTGACCGTCAGCGTACCGCCCACGCGCACATCTTCGCTGATCCGTGCCTCGCCGTTGGCGTTCACCGTCAGTGCGCCGTCCACCGCCAGCGAGGTGGACATGGCAAGGGTGCCGTCCACCGTGACAGAGGCGGCGGACGCGATGCGCACGCCCTGAATATTGCCGTTCTGGAATTGCAGCTCCGTACCGCTGGGAACGGTTATATCTCTGTCGATGACCACCGTGCGCTCAGGCCATATCCGCACGTTGACCTCGCAGCGGTCAAACCGGTCGTCCTGCTGCTGCAGGGCGTCTTCAAGCACCGCGCCGTCGTCGGAGCTGTCGGTCAGCTGGACCGCTATGGAGCGGGTCAGGCAGCCCGTCTCGCCCTGCTTCATGTGGCTGCGCCACGGATCGGCCACCGTCAGCGTACCGCCCACGGAGATGTTGCCGTCATTGACGACATAGCCGAACGTGTCCACGGTCAGGTCGCTGTCGAATACGGCAGCCGCAGACTGGCCCACACTCAGCGTACCCTTTACCGTTACGGGCACCTCGCTCTGCAGGCGGCCCGAACCGCTGTTTTCCTCATACGCCGCTGCCACCAGCTCGCCGTCCACATCGATGGTAAAGCTGACGCTCTGCTCATCGGCAGCCGCAATATGCAGCATCTTTCCGGCGGGGACCGTCACCGTCCGCGTCAGCACATAGTCCTCGCTGAGCCGCAGCGTCACATTTTCCGTGCCTTCCTCGGCAAAGGCTTCCTCCAGCTGGTTGATATCCTTGATCACCCGCTGGTAATGCATCCAGCCGCCGTTCTCCACGACGCTGCTCTGTGCGCCGCGGATGAGACGTCCTTCCACATACAGACCGCCGCTCTGCTCCAGCACCACGGTGCCGTTCAGCTGCATGGTGCCGTATACGTTAATGCCGCTCTCCAGCGTCAGCGTCACGCCCGCCGGTACGGTAAACGTACCTGCATTGATCCGTACCCATTTGCCGTTGGGAACGGTCAGATCCCCGGTCAGCGTCAGCTCATCGCCTTGGAAGATGATACTATCGTACTTCTCCAGCGCCGCCCGCAGCTCCTCCTCCGTAGACACATTCTTCACATCGCCGCTTGGCGTCAGCGGATCATCGTTGTAGGCGAACTCGCTTCCCTCGGCATAAAGCCGGCCATTGTTCACGATGACGCCGTGATGCAGGCCGTCCTCCCAGCCCTCACCCTTGTCGGTGATGAAGCTGCACCACATCTGGCCGCTCTCGCTGACCGTCAGCGTACCGCCTATCTGCACATTGTTGTTGATATTGGCACCGCCGTTGACTGTCATAGCGCCGTTGACGACCACCGGCGCGTTGCTGTACATCGCACCGTCCACCGTCAGCGTTCCATCGTCCTCGATGCGCACCTCCGTCACTGCGGCGTTGTCATAGAAATTCAGGTGCAGCCACGCGGGGATGGTCATCGCCTCCGCCAGCGAGAAAGTGCCGCTGCCTTCGATGACGTATACATTCAGATTCATCCAGCTGAACCGCTCATCCACGGTCAGGGAGTTGATCTCTGCCGCCACCGCCGACACTATGGCGTCGGCATCCTGCACCTGAAGCTCCTTTTTCAGGAGCAGCACGCCGTCCTTGCCGTTGGTCCAGTGGTCGTCCCAGCTGTCGGCCACCTCCAGCGGATGTCCGTCATCGACGCTGATCTCGCCGTTGTTGTTCACCTTACCGGTGGCCGTCACCGTCAGGCCGGCCTCCATGTTTGCGGAGCTGCTTTCCCGCAGAGTCAGCGTGCCCTTCACCACCACGGGGACCCACGCGGTGACATCCGTCTGACGGTAGTAGTTCTCGCCCTGCTGGCTGGGCTCCACCGTCAGGCTGCCGTTCTCACCGATGGTAAAGGTGGGCACATTCTCACTGTCCTGCCGGATCTGGAACGTCACGCCGCTGGGTACCGTCACGGCCTCGTTCAGCACCGTGTCCTCCGTCAGCAGCAGCTCCACCTGCCGTGCGCCGCTGTCCAGCGCCGCGCCCAGTTCCTCCACGTTCCGGACCTGGCTCATATAGGTGATGGAGCTCTCGCTGCCCAGCAGCCTAAAGCCCTCGCCCCGGATCAGCTGTCCCACGATACGCAGATCCGCATTCTCTGCCGTAAGGTCCAGCGTGCCGCTGGCCCGCAGGTCGCCGCGGATATGCGTCCAGCTGCGCACCGTCAGCGTACCGTCCAGCGTCAGACCGCCGCTGGCCGTCAGGTAGCCGTCGTTGGTGACGGTGCTGCCGCTGCCGATGGTCATGGGCTGCTCGATGGTCACGTTGGCGTCCGGGCCGATGGTCATAGCGCTGCCGATCAGCTTCAGGCCCGCGTAGCAGAATACCCTCGCATTGTCCTCCACCGTCAGCGTCGTATCGGTAACGGTCAGCGTATCGCTGTCGTTGGAATAGCGCTCTCCGATGTAGAGCGCCTTACCCGCCGGCACGCACAGCGCCTCCGTCAGCAGCATATCGCCCTGCATACGCAGCAGCACCTCGTCCTGCTGGGCAAAGGCCTCCGCCGCCTGCGCCGCCGTGTCCACAGCCATCAGATACCCCAGCTTCTCCTCGCCGGTCAGCGTCAGCGCCGAGCCGCGCTCCAGCTTGCCGGTGATCTGGAAATCCTTGGAGCTGCTGAGATCCACCGTGCCGTCCAGATAGGCCGTGCCGTCGATGTACACCCAGCCCTCGTTCACCAGCGTACTGCCGTGATTCATGGTCAGCACGCTGCGGATGATCATATTGCCGCTGGCCATGTTGTGCAGCCTGCCGCTGCCCACATCAATGCCGCGGTTCATGGCAACATAGCCGTTGTTCTGCAGCAGGCCGCCCGGCTGCATCTGCACCGCGCCGTTGAAAACGCCGAAGCCCTCCTCCTGCGTTTCCGTACCGGCCTCCAGCGCCAGCGTACCGGCCAGCTTCAGCGTCGCGCCGATGGTGACCGCCTGTCCGCCGGGCTGCACCGTGATAGTCCGGCCGGACGCCAGCGTGAACACGCCGGCGGTGGCCGCGTAGCCGTACTGCTTGATGAACAGCGCATCGACGCCATCGCGGCTCAGCGTCAGGTCGGCGTCCATCGTGAAGTCCATGCCGGTGCCCACCACATCGTTGCGCACCAGCAGGCAGAACTGCTCATAGTCCGCCTTCTCCGCCGCCGCCAGCTTGGCCGCCGCGGCCTGCAGGGCCGCCGTGCCGCCGGCATCCGTCACCGGCTGGGCGCACAGCACCATGCCGTAGTCTCCCGCCTTATACTGGATGTTCTCGCCGGCCGTCATGTGCCCGCGGTTGTCAAAGGTAATATCGATCTCGCTGCTGTTGCGGATGGTAGCCGCCGGGTCCACCGACCAGTCCATGGTCAGGCCGCCGCCGAGCACGTTGTCGTTCTCCAGCACGGCGGTGGCGCCCACCTCGATCATGGTGCTGCTGCGGTAGCCGCAGCCGATGGTGCCCTTGTTGTACAGCGCGCCGTTGATGGTCAGCTTATCGCCGTAGTACAGGCCCACATTTGCCTCGTCGCGCTTGACGATCTCCGCATCGCTGTTGTTGCGCACCACGCCGCCGTTGGCGATGACCATGGCCTCGCACACCACGCCGCCGTTATTCACCAGCACCGCGCCGGCCGGCACCGTCAGCGTACCGCCGACCGTGAGCACATATCCGGTCTCCACCTGCAGCATCGCACCGGCGGTCAGCGTATAGTCGCCGTCTGCGGTGATGTTGTTGGTGATGCTGACACTGCCGCTGGCGCCGTCGCTTTCCGCCGCGCTGGCCGCGTCAGCCAGCGCCGTGTTCATCTCCTCCAGCGTCCCCGCGTCCCGCGTCTTGATGTAGGTGCCGTTGTCATAGACCAGACTGCCCGGCCCCTGTACGGAATTGCCTGCGTCCACCTCCAGCGTGCCCGCCACCGTCAGGGTCTTGCCCTCGGCCACGGACACGTCCGCGCTGCCCAGCTTCACATGGAACTCCTCCGGTATGGTCAGATCCTCGGTAAAGATCAGCTCCGTACCGTCATAGCGCCAGCCCTCGCGGTCCCGCACAAGGTGTACGATACCGCCCCACGGGCAGTCCGCAATCAGCTGCCGCAGGCCCCCCTCTGTCCAGAAATAGTACTCGCCGTCCCGCTCCACATAGTCCGCGGCCATCGCCTTGTCCGTCAGTACCGTGGGGATCAATACCGCCAGCAGTACCACCGCCATCAGCGTGGCCAGAACTCTGCGGCTGGTGAGCTGCAGTTTCCTCATTGCCTCTTCCTCCTTACAAATATTACGCCTCGTCCTCCGGCAGGAAGACCAGCTGGTACACGCCGCCCGCCGTGCCCTCTCCGCCTGTCAGCGTCAGCACGCTGCCGTTCACGGCGAACTGATAGTGCGCCGTCTCCAGCATCTGGTCGGCGAAGGTCAGCGTCAGCTTATCCCCCCGCGCCTTATATGCAAATTCATATGCCTGTCCCCGGTCATACATGGCTCCGGCAGCCTCTCCGTCAAACGTATAGCTGACAGAGCTGTTGTAAATCCACGTACCCGCCAGCTTACCGGCGCTGCTGCGCTGTGTCACCAGCAGGACGACCGCCGCCGCCAGTACGGCGATGCCGGCGGCCAGCGCCGCATACCGCCATGATATGCCGCGCCCCTTGGGCCGGGCAGACTGTTCCCTTTTTCCCATATCGTTCTCTCTCCATTGAATGAAAAGGGGACGGCTCGGGACTGTCCCGAGCCGTCCCACGCAAGCTGTTATGCCGTTGCGCTATGTGGTATTGCCGTAATGATACTCGCTATGGGTGTTATGCCTGACGGCGCTTCTTCGCCACCAGTGCCGTGCCCAGCAGCGCGCTGATGCCCAGCAGCGCGCACCACACCGTCACGCCGGCGTCAGCCGTGCGGGGCGCGGTGGAGCTTCCGCTGCCGCCGCTGCTGCCGCCGCTGCTGACCGTCTCATAGACCGCCAGCGCCAGCGCGCCGCCCTTATCGGTGCTGAAGCTCAGTACTCTGGCGCCCTGACTGCCGCCCACCGTGGCGCTCAGCTCCGTGACCGCCGCTGCGCCGGAGGCGTCGGTGCTGCTGCGCAGCACGCACACCTTCTTGCCCTGCATGGCCTGATACTGCGCCTCGGTGATGGGCAGCGTCACCTGGATGCTGTTGGGCGACTGCACCAGCTCCGCCACAGGGACACCGTTGGCGTCGCACAGCTGCATCTCACCGTCATACACCATCTGGCCCGCCGCGTTCTTGCGGCCGCTGTCGCTCAGCAGAGCCTTCAGCGCCTCCGCCAGCTTCTCCAGCTCCTGCTTGCGCTCGCCGGAAGCACTGGCTGCCAACGCCTCCAGTGCCGCCACGCCGCCGTCGCTGCCGGTGAGGGCCTCAGTTTTTCTGTTGTCCACGTACAGGGTCACGGAACCGCCGGTCAGGGCGTCCTTCACCTGCTGCACTGTGTTGTCATCCGCCGCTGCCGGCGTCTTGATAACGGTCTTGCCGTCGTCGCTGGCGATCACCTTGCCGCTGTTGTCGGGCGACACGGGCTTACCGTTGACGGTGTCCGCCGCCTTGATGTCATCGGTGTTCACGCCCGCCGTGGGATTCACGTTGCCGCAGCTGGTGCAGCGGCCGTCCTCGCCGTAGGTGTGCTTGCCGGTGGCGGGGATGGTAGCGCCGCGGGACAGCAGCACGCCGCAGTCCTTGCAGTAGGTGTCCGCCTCATGGCCGGACATATTGCAGGTAGCCGTCACGGCGTCCCGCAGCTCCGTATTGCCGGTATGGTTGGCCGGATCGATGGGCAGCGTCTCCGCCTCCACCGTGGTCGCGGTCTTGCCCAGCTCATCCTTGAACACGCCCTTGCAGACGGAGCAGGTCCAATAGGCGTTGTTGCCCGCGGCGACGCAGGTGGCCGCCTTGTCCTCGGTCTTCACCATCGTGTGCGGCAGCAGCGCGATGTCCTGCACGTCCTTGGTCAGCGTAAATTCATGCTGCGTGGTGGGATTCGTCACCTTTGCCGTGTAGGTGGTGGTACCCATCTCCGTGCAGGTGGCGGGAATCTTCACCGCAGCGGTGACGCCGTTCTTCTCCAGCTCCAGCTTCAGCGTGTGGAGGTGCTTGCCGTTGCGGCTGCACGTGAAGGTGACCGTCACGATCTTGCCGTCCGGCGTCCACAGAGCCTTCAGGCTGTCGTCCGTGTAGTCATGGCCCAGCGCGGCGATGGTCTCGTCGGCCGCATCCTTCACTGTTTTATGGTTGGGCAGCAGCAGCGAGGCGGTGTACGTCCGCGTACCGGTAGTGGTGCAGGTGGCTGCGGTGGTCACGGCCGAGGTAACGGCAGCCGATCTCGCCGCAGGCGTCGCATGGCACATCGTGCATTCCGCGAAGCTCACCGTTGCCTGATGATCCGCCGTCCAGCTGAACGTTACCTGCGCGTCCCAGCTGGTATGCAGCTGAGAGTCGCTGTGGGCGGTGCAGTCCGTGCGCCGGCACATCTGATAGTGTCCGTCAGCGCCGTTGCTGATCCACACGCCGCCGAAGTCATGCGTCCCCGGCGCTTTGATCGTCTCCGCCTCCACCGTGGTCGCGGTCTTGCCCAGCTCATCCTTGAACACGTTGTTGCAGCGCTTGCAGACATAATACTCGTTGTTGCCGTCCTCGGTGCAGGTGGCCGCCTTGGCCGCCACTTGCGTCATGTCGTGGCCCAGCGCGGGAATGTCCTGCACATCCTTTGCAGCCGTCAGGTCTTTTCCGGTGGTGGGGTTCGTCACCTTTGCCGTATAGGTGGTGGTGCCCACCTCCGTGCAGGTGGCGGGGGTCTTCACCGCGGCGGTGATGCCGTTATCCAGCGTCACATCCTCTTCCCAAGGCGTGCCGCAGCCGTTGGCGCAGGTGAGCTCGATATGCGCGCTCTTGCCGTCCCCGCCCCACGTTACGCTCAGGCTCTCGTCCGTATATTTGTGCCCCAGCTTCTCCTTGAACCAGTCGGCCTTGGTGATCTCCTTGTCTCCAGCCGCATCGCTGAAGAACTTGCCGCAGACGGAGCACTTCCAGTAGGCCACATTGCCGTCCTCGGTGCAGGTGGCCGCCTTGGCATCGGTCTTTTGCAGCGTATGGGGCGCCTTGGCAACCGCCTCGGTCTTCGTTTCGCCGCAGGTGCCGCAGGTGTAGGTCTTCTCGCCCTCCCGCGTGCAGGTGGGCTGCCTGGTCACCACGCCGCCGTCCCAATCATGGGCGCTCTTATTCATGATGGTGCCGCAGCCATACACGTTCCAGTGGTGGTCCTTGTCGTGCTCCCACGCCGTCGTTATATCGTCGCCCTTGTGTGCTTCATTCTTGAGCGCGCCGCACACGCTGCACTGCACCTCATGGGTCGTGCTGTCCTCCGCGTAATCCTTCTTCACTACCACCTTCCAGTCATGGGGCTTCTCGGTGTTAGGCTCCTTCTCATGGCAGGCCGTGCACTCGTGCCAGTGGTTGTTCTCGTCCTTGCTCCACTCGCTGCTATAACTGTGGCCGTTAGCCGGAGTCTTCACGCCCTCCTCGTTGGTGGGCTCGCTGCCATTGGCATCCTTAAACATCGCGCCGCAGACGGAGCACTTCCAGTAGGCCACATTGCCGCCCGTGGTGCAGGTAGCAGCCTTCTCGGCCACCTGCGTCAGCGTGTGGGGCAACTTGGGGATGATCACCGACGCCGTCTCCTCACCCACAGTATCGTTATCACCAATAAGATAATGCAGACCGCAGCGATCGCAAAACCAGTGGGCCTTCTGGCCAGCCTCCGTGCAGCTCGCAGGCTGCTCACCGACTTTCTGCAGATTTGCGTGCTTCACCGTCACCTTGCAGACAGCGGTATATCCGCCGTCGTCGGTGGTCACGGTGACGGTGGCCTTGCCGGTGCTGCCGGCGGTGTAGTACAGCGCCTTCACCTTGCCGTTTTCGTCCACGGTGACCTGCTCACTGTCGGAAGTCCACTTCACCGTCCGGGTGGTAGCAGTCTCCGGGACCACCGTGGCGGTCAGCTGCTCCTCCTGTCCCTCGGTCAGCTCCAGCGTGGTCTTGTCCAGCGTCACGCCGGTGACGGGAACGTTCGGGTTCTCGCCGCCGCCCGCAACTGTGATCGTGCAGGGGGTGATGGTGGCAGGTACAGGGTCGCCATCCACTGTACCGACCTTCATAGAGGCATCTTCCACATCAATGGTAAGTATCTCACCGCCCGCGACGGTATCAAGCACTTCGAACGTCAAATTCGCCAGAGCACCTGTCTCCGTAGTATCTTCATCTGCATCGCCGGAAAACATACCGTATTTTTCACTATCGACCTTTGTATTTCCCAGTACGCTATATCCACTAATATCGCCGGCGGCAACCAACTTCTTCAATAGCAACTTGCTCTTGTCAAAAGACAACTGGAACTGAAAAGCACCCGTTCCGGGATTCTTTTCAATGACAAAAGCAACCGTCACTATATCACCGGCGCCAATATTATCTTCCGTCTTTTCGTCTCCGTTCGCTGCCTTAACTCCGACAACGCTGAATTTCGCCGAAAAATCATTCGTATCCGCAAATGCAGCGGTCGGCAGCAAAGACAGCACCATCAAGAGCGCAAGCAATAGAGAGAGAGTCTTTTTCATCATTCAGTACGCCTCCATATTAGTAGATTTTATCAATCAAGCCCAAGTTAAATCTTCTGAGTCGTGTCACGTCAAAGACATCGACCTCTCCATCGCCCGTAACATCTGCGCTTCCCGGTACAACGTCTGTTGTCAAGCCCAAGTTGAATCTTCTAAGCCTTGTCACATCAAAAATATCGACCTCACCATCGCCATTCAGGTCGCCAGCTAAGGTGATGACCACCTTGCCCGCCGCCTGACCCACGGTCAGCGCGCCGTCCGTGCCCTGCGCCGTGGTCTCGCCGATGGAAATGGCCGCGTCGCCGGGATTCACGAAGTTCCCCTCGTCCGTCGCCACCGTGAACGTCAGCGTCACCGCCGTACCCGCGGATACCGCGCTGTCGGTGCTGACGGTATTGCCGCTCAGCGTCCAGCCGCCGGATACACCCGTCAGCGTCAGCCGCGTCTCGTCATACACCACGGTCATGGACATACCGTTCACCGCCGCGCCCGTCAGCGTCACGGGCACCTCAATGGTACCGCGGTGGATCTTGGCGGAGCCGTCCGCCGTGCCCACCGTCAGCTGCACCGCCGCCGCGTCAAGGGTGAAGCTCTCGGTGCTCTCCTCCTTGCAGCGGGTGCAGGCCAGATGCAGGACGCCGTCCTTATCCGCCGATGCGGGCGTGGCGCTGACCGCCGCGAAGTCGTGGGCGCCCGGCGCCTTCTCCGTCTCCGTCCTGGTGGTCTGGCAGCGCTGACAGGTAAAGGTCCTCACGCCGTCCTCCAGACAGGTGGGCTCCTGCGTCACAACGCCGTCATCCCAGTCGTGATCCTTGGCGGGAATGACCCAACTGCCCTCTTCGATCTCGGTGTTTCCAGCCGCGTCGCTGAAGAACTTGCCGCAGCGCTGGCAGGTGTAGTACCGGCTGTTGCCCGGCTCCGTGCAGGTCTCCTCCTTGGCCGGGGTCTCATCCAGCTTGTGGCCCAGCGCATTCACAGGGGCGGTCTTGGTGGCGTCGCAGTTCTGGCAGGTGTAGGTCATCACACCCGACTCCGTGCAGGTGGGCTGCGTGGTCGTCACGCCGGTGCCCCACGCGTGGGGCAGCAGGTTGCCGGAGGCAAAGGTCTCCGTGCCCTTCGCGCCGCAGGCGCAGGTCTTGTAGTACGTGGCCTGCTTGGTGCAGGTGGCTGGGGTGGCCAGATAGCTGTCCGTGGCCACCTCCTGATCGTAAGTGTGGGCGATCAGCAGGGGATCGCTGGTAACTCTTACGCTGACATCTTCTTCGTCATAATTGGCAATATCACCGTCTTCGTAAGAAAAGCCGATTGTGATTTCGTCACCTATATCTCCTTTTACCGAAAACGAAATGCTCACAAACGCACCCGTGCCAGTAAAGTCCTCCGTATGATCCCAAAGCACTTTCGCTCCGTTGACAGACGCAGTGCCCGGCACTCCATCTGCGAGGGCAATGCCGTCCAGCGTCAACTTTCCTTTGTCATACTCAACCGTGAAGCCCGCAGTGGAAATCCCCGGATTCTGCTCGATGACCACATCGAACTTCACTGTCCGGTCCGCGGCATTGGGGCAGAAGGTGGTCTGCTGCGGCACGATGCGCAGCAGCAGCATACCCTCGGTGCTGGGGACGAACGTCTCCGTGCCCGCCTTGCCGCAGCGGATGCAGCTCTTGTAGTACTGGTCGGTGGTATCCGGCACGCGGTACTGCTCCTCGGCCTTCTCCGCGGAGAAGTCGTGGCCCAGCGCGTCGCCGTAGGTGAACGTCTCCGTGCCCGGCTCGCCGCAGACGCAGCTCAGGTAGTACACCGCCGCCTGCTCACAGTTGGCCCCACTCACCAGATACTTCGGCTCCGCCACCTGCTGGTCAAACGCGTGGGTGTGCTGCGCCGCCACCTCCACCGTGGCCGCCGCGCCGTTGCCGCCCTTGAAGCCGCTGGTACCGGCGGAGATCTCATACAGCCCGATATTCGTCGTGCCGCTGCCGATGGCTTTGAACTGCACGGTCAGCAGCTCGCCGCCGGCATAGACCGCCTCAGCCCCGTAGGCAAAGCCCCAGCCCAGCTTACCGGTGCTGTTGGCCTCGTCAGGGGTGGACAGCTGCGCCGAAAGAGCGCCGGTGGCCAGTGCGTCATAAGCCGCGCCGGTGGTGATGCCGACGCACTTGAGCATATCATTGTTAAACTCCAGATGGCCTGTAAAGCTGCTGACCATGGCGGACCGCATATTCACCGTCACGGTAAAGCTGTCCTCCTCCGTCACAGCGGAGGCACTGGCGGTCAGCGACAGGTTGCTGTCCTCCACCGCGCCGTAGGACACGGTGACCTCGGCAGGCTCCGTCACCCGCTGGAACTGCTGGGTCACGCCGCTGGGCGCCGCGCCGTTGCCCGCCACCACATTGGTCAGATCCAGCGTATAGGTGCCGGCGTCCTTGACCTTGCCCATGATGGTCAGCACTTCCGTCCGCTCGCCGGCCACGCCTGCGCCGCTCTGTACGCCGCCTGCGCCGAAGTAGTGGGTGTCAGCGGTGTACTGATAGACGCTGTAAGCGCTGTCGGGGTACGTCCCGCTGTCCCACAGCGCCGCCGAAGCGGCGGGATAGGCGTAGCAGAACGCGCTGTTGTTGGCCTGCACCTCCGCGGCCAGCTCCAGCCCCTCCGACGCAGCCAGCTCGAAGCTGAACGCCTGAATGGGCGTCCCGTCGTCGGTCTGCGCGTAGATGTGGAACGTCACCAGCTTCTCCTCACCGTCGTAGGTGAAGTTCTTCTCGTCGGCCGTCACGGTGAACGTGGCCGTTTTACCGGCCAGATCGCCGCTGCCGTCGATGGTGGCGTCCAGCGCTTCCTCGCCGTCAGCGATCACCGTGTCCTCCCCGAGGACATAGGTGCCCTGTACCGGCACCGCTCCCCCCGCGCCCGCTGTCTCTTCCTCAGCGGCAACGGGCACCACCAGCATACTCATCAGCATAGCCAGTGACAGGAGCACGGATAAGAACTTTTTCATGTTCTGTTTCCTCGCTTTCCCCTTTGATTTTGGTCTCTCTCGGATGGTCGTATGTCTCTTTCAGTCTCACAGTGCCCTTGCTATGCAGCGTCTGCTGCATAGCAAAACCCCCATGGGGGTTTTGCGCCGTTTTTGTCTCCTGCCGCGCCAACGGGAGCCCTTCCGCTCCGGTATCGTTCCCATGACCGGCGGCGGACGTGCTCCTTCGGTGCGGATCGTTGTGACCCAGCGGATTTACTTCTACTTGCCTATCATAGCGCTACATACGTTTCCTGTCAATTGTTTCCGGCGAATTATTTGTGCATCCGCACGAATTCCAATTTCTTCCAGTTCCTCTTTTTGTCCATATCGCCAGCGCCGTAAAATACGGGAAAAACGGCGCATCGGCCGCCTTATCGCGTGCGGTCTCTCCGCCGCCGCACCGCCAGCACGACGCCCAGCGCCGCCGCTGCCGCCAGTATGATGACCGCCGCAGCGCTGCCGCGCTCCGTCTCCGCGGGGGTCTCCTGCGGATCGGCTGTGCCGCCGTCCGGCAGCTCCTCCGGGTCTTGGACGGCATCCCCGTCTGCGCCGGAGGGCGCGGGGGTCTGCCAGTCGCCCGCCGTATCGCCGAAGTCGATGCGCTCCTGCGCCTCATCCTCCGTCAGCTCCCGGGCATACTGTGCCTCCACCAGAAAGCTCCGCCGCAGCTCCAGCTCCGTGTCGCTCAGCCGCGTCACGGCATAGCCCGCGTTGGCCGTCACCGTGTCGCCGAACACAGCGCCCTCCAGCGTCAGGCGCAGCACCGCCGTGTACACGTGTCCCGTCTCAAAGGCGGCGGACATCATGGCCGCGCCGTCGCAGTACCATGTACACGCCGCGCGGCACACCGCGCCGTCGATGCCCGTCAGCACCGTCACATCCGTGTCGGGCGGCGCACCGGCCGCCGGTTCCGTCAGTCCCTCCACCACCACGCTGCCGCACACGGCTGCGCCGCCGGGCACCGTCACTGTCACCGGCGTCGTCTCCACCCGCACGGGGTACATCTGACCGGAGCCGTCCGGCGCCGCGATGAACTCCGCGTCCAGCGCAAAAACGCCTCCGGTCCCCTTGGGGATTGCCGCGGTGATGGTCATGATCTCCGCCGCCTCCGTCATGCGGTTGTCCTCCAGCGAACCCACCGCGGCGAAGAAGCAGCTGGCGGGCGTGTACTCAAATGTCTTGAAAACGCCCTTTTCCGTAGTAATGTCGTACCGCAGGCCGTTTTTTGCATACTGTATGACCTGCCGGCCGTCCACCTTGAACTTCTCCGGCAGCGTCATGCCCCCGGAGGGCTTCAGCCGGAAGCTGAACACACCGATGGCGCGCCCCTCCGGCGGCGTTACGGTGATGGTGTAGTCGATCCTCGTCTCGCTGTCGCCGGCCTCCGCCTCCGTCACCGACGGCGTAATAGTCAGCACTGCCTCATCCGCCGCCAGCGCCTGTACGGTGCAGCAAAGCAGCAGCCCTATGCACAGCAGCAGTGTGCCGCATATCCTTCGCATCACGTTTCTCCTTTTCCGGCGGCTCAGCCCGTGATCGTCCGCGCCAGCGCCGTCATGTCATCGGCATCGACCTGTCCGTCGCCGTTGACGTCCGCGCCTGCGGGACACACATCGGTGATGCACGCCACATAGCGCGTCAGCGCCGTCAGCAGCTCCATGGGCGTCATGGCGTCGGGATCATAGGCCGTGTCCGACAGCTCCAGCTCCGTGTCGTATACCGACCGCGTGTGGTCGTCGTAGACATAGCGGATCTCCCTGCCGCCCGCCGCAGCGGTATAGCTCTGGGCCGCGCTGCCTCTGACGCCGCACAGGAACAGCAGATCCGGCGCGCCCGCAGTGCCCGTGTCGCAGTTGGTCACATCCGCCAGATAGTTCCTGCCGCCGATGGTCACGATGTTCCACATATGCCCTCCGGCGCCGGTGCCGCCATCCATGGTGCCTGTGGCCAGCAGGCACTGCACCGCCGGGTCCCCGCTCCTCCACGTCAGGTCACACAGATATTTGAAGGCCTTGGCATAGCCCTCGCACACCACATTGGTGCTGCTGTCCCCGTCGAACACGTAGATCACCTGCCACGGGTCGCCGTAGGCGGTGCCCGCCGCCAGCGCGCCGCTGTTGTAGGACACCTCCCCGGTGATGTACGTCAAATACGCCCGCAGCTTCTCATAGTCGCTGCTGCCCTGCTGGCCCGCCACCACCGCCGCAGCGGTCTGCGCCGCAGCGCTGGCCGCGCCGGTCTTGGCCGTATCCACCGTCAGTTCGCTGCCGCCCTGATAGGCTGCCGCCGCCGGCATGGACACCGTCACCTGCACGATGGTACACACCTCGCCTGTGCAGGAGATGCCGCAGCCGGCACTGATGCCTACGGTCTTGTCGAACCAGTACAGCTCGTAGGGATTGCGCAGCAGCAGCTGGTTCAGCAGTGTGTCGACCGCCAGATCCTGCCGGAACCGCGCCGAGATCTTTGCATTCGCCTCTGACGTGATGGCGCCGTCCGCCACCAGTGTACCGGTGACACCCAGCTCCTCCTTTGTATACGCGATACTGACGGGCACCTGTATCTGCGTGGATGCCCGTGTGCCCGCGGCGATCTCTCGGATCTCCGGCAGCAGGCCGCTGTATACCTCCGCCGTCAGCGGCTGCATAGGCACGGCGTACAGCGCCGGGCGCGCCGCGGCGGCTGCCGCGCTGACGCGGGGCGTCATGCCCGCCGCCTGATAGAGATACCCCTCCAGCAGCTCATCGCTTTCCATGCCGCCGCTCTGCGCCGCGGAACGGACAGTCACGCTGCCCTGCACAGCCCCCGGCGCCGCCTGCGCGTAGGCGCAGGTACCGGCCAGCAGCAGCGCCGCCAGCAGACCGCCGAGCCATCTGCTCATTTTCTTCATCGTTGCTCCCCCTCCCTGCCGGCGCGCGGGGCACCGGACATCATACGCATCACCAGTATAAAGCACTCTCCGCCGTTTTGCAAGAAAAACAGGCAAATTTCTCCAATTTTGCCGCCATACTATGCAGGGAGCTTATTGTTTTTCCACAACGACCGTGCTACAATCAAAACCATCAAGTTATGCGCCCCCTCGTGTGGGGGAGCCGGAGGAGGAGAACGTATGAAAAAAGCGATCAGCCTTCTGATGGCGCTGGTCATGGTGCTGTCGCTCCTGCCCACCGCTCTGGCGGCGGAAAACGGCAGCTACACGGTGTCGGAGGACACCACGCCCGCCGTCAGGACCATGGAGCCGCTGCAGGAGGGCAACACCGTGTCGGCCAGCGACTTTCTGGAGAGCCGCCACGCCTTCACCCTTGACGGCGCGGTGTGCTATTACAGATTCGGCTGGAATGGCGACAGGGACGCCGGTCTGGGCGAGTGGCACCTTTACGCCACGCGGGACGCTTCCGCCGCGCTGGACAGTCTGGACGGCTGGACGGACTGCGGTGCCGAGGGCGCGCCCTTTACGCACTACGCCCAGCTGAGCGACCCGCTCCCCGCTGCCGCCGCTCTTGCCCTGCGGTATGACTGGGAAAACCTGAACGATGATGCCGCCTCCGCGATCTACGACGATCTGCGGGATCTGTACCGGCTGGTCGCCATGCTGTCGCTGGAGGTCTTTGACTATACCGATGCGGAGCAGGCGCAGGCGCAGTCCTATCTGGAGGGCCGCATCGGCATGGACGCCGCCACCGCCCGGCTGGTGCCGCCCCAGAACATGAGCACCGAGGATATGCTGCAGGAGTACTATCAGCTATCCGCCGGCGTCCGGGCCGCCCTGCAAAAGACCTGCGGCATCTATCTGGACGGCACCGACCTCTTCTACAACTTCACCCAGCTGGTGTTCCGCACCGAGCGCAGCATGGACGAGCAGGGCGGCGGTCAGACTGATTACTTCGACCGCATGACAGATGCCATGCGTGACGCCGGCTTCACCGCCCCCTCAACAGACCGGGTGAACTTTGTCTTTCCCGAGGGGCTGGTGCGCGGGCAGGACTACGACTACACCTACGATACATCCACCGGCGACCTGCGCATCACCCTGATGAAATACGAGGACGGCAGCCACTGGATCGACGCCTTCCGCAATATGTACGCCACGGACGGCAACCTGCGGGTCCGCGTTAAGATCACACCGGAGGATAACGATGTCCGTGCCGACGTCCGCAACGGCAACGGCGGCTTCGAGTCCCTCATCGATCTGACCAGCGTGGAGAGCAACCATATCAGTTATATGTGGGACAATGATGCCCAGCAGGAGATCCGCTGGGTAGACGGCTCCGCCGAGATCGGCATCGTCAACCGCGTGGACGGCTTTGCGTCCATCGTCCCCACCGACCGCATGGGCCGCCACCGCTTCGCCGTGGTGTGGGGCGATGCACAGGGTCAGATCACCCACCGCCAGATGGTGAACGTCTTCATCTCCATCGACGGTGACCGCTTCCGTCTGGATACCACCTATCCCGTGGCCACCCCCGTGGCTGCCGACAGGCTGCAGGCCGCTCTGACGATGCAGGTCACGGACTGGACTGCCGCCTATGAGGAGGGCCGCATCTTCCTCACCCCCGCGTCCGACAGTCAGCTGGGCCAGTCCGACACCTATCTGGCACAGCTGGCGCTGGACAGCCTTGCGCCCGCCGGCTATCAGCTGCAGCGCTGGATACGCAGCGACGACCCCGCCGGCTCGTACAGCACCGATCCTTTCATCCGTGTGTGGTCGTGGCTGAATGATTCTGCCAGAGGCTTTCAGGCCGACTATGAGATCACATGGGTCAGTACCTCCGATGCCTCCGACGTCCGGCTCCAGACCCTGTCCGTAATGCAGGGCGCTTCCGTTCCCTACTACGCGCTGGTGGGCAACGGCAGCATTACCGGCTCCCCCGCGGCCTCGCTGGAGCTGGACACCGCCGCGCTGGCCAACAGCGGCATCCACGTGACCTACGACCCCACGCTGGGTTATTTCCACGCCTCCTATGATGACCAGCGCATTCCCGACTTCGGCGCACTGGTGGATACCCGCATCCCGCTGCCCGTACCGGAGGGTGCCGTCACCTTCACCGCCACCCACGAGGACGGCAATCAGGACCCCCGTATGGGCGGCACGCAGATGTCCAACCGCACGTGGAGTATGCTGCGCAGCGGGCGGGCCTACCGCGTGGATGATACCAGCGACGAGGCCCTGCGGTGCCGCTCTCTGGAGCTGGTGCTTCCGGAGATGGTGGGCCTTGCCGGCCTCGACATCTGCGTCTCCGCCACCAACAACTACCGCAGCCTTGTGGTGGCGTGGTGGGGCGCTGACGGCGACCTTGTGGACGTCAGCTATGTGTACGGCCAGAACGATGACTTCGTCTACCGCACCCGCACCGCCAGCGCCGCCGCGCTGGACGACATCACCGACCTTGACGACAACGGCGAGGTGCGCGCCCCGGTGGCCGTGGGCGCGGAGAACATGGAGCTGATCTGCTCCCGCTATCCCCAGAACGGCGATGGCCGCTCCCTGTACTTTGAGCTGTATCTGGCCAACGATCAGGGCGGCGTCAAGACCATCTGCCTGCCTTACAGCTATTTCGGCCTCTCCTACCAGGACATCAAGGACGATCTGGACAACCAGCCCCCCGTTGAGGTCTGCCACTACGACAGCGACCGCCAGCTGCTGGAGAACGGCCGGTTCTACGGCCGCTATGAGCCGCAGGGCATCGTGTTTGAGACGGAGACCTTCTCCCCGTTCCTTGTCTCGCTGGGCGGCTCCGGCGGCGGCTTCGGCGACAACATCGACGGGCTGGACATCGCGGACAACGGCCGCATCGCCGTGGTCAACGGTCTCCGGCTGGATGACCGTGACGTGGTGGAGCTGGGCGTCAACTGGCGCGAGGAGGCGGGCGAGGCCACCCGCGTGGGCCTGCCTCTGCCCATCGTCTCCGCGCTGGCCGAAAACGGCAGGCCCGTCCAGCTGTACACATGGTGCGGCACCTCGCTGCTGCTGACGCCCGACGTACTCGCCCACATGAACGCCTCCCTGACGGCCAGCGATTACAGCGGCGACACCATCGTTTGGGTGGTCACCGACTACGTCAACTGTGACGGCCCCAACGGCAAGGGCCACGCCCTCCGCACCTGCCTGTATCTGGGTGAGGACCGCTATACCCTGCCGGCAGGCAGCGCCTACACCTTCGGCACCGGCGCCGACCTGACAGACGACACGGATTACGTGGTCTACTGCCCGGATGACAGCAACACCTCCCTTGAGGAGCAGAACATCGCCGTGGACTGTCAGAAGTACTCTGACGACGGGTATCAGTTCCTCACCTTCTCCGCCGGCCATGACGGTATGTTCGTCGTGGCGCCCCGGGGCTACTCCCTCATGCAAAGCTGGCCGTGGTACGGCGCCGAGGGAGACTGGACCCCCAGCGACGAGGCCACCGTTCCCGACAGCGCCTATCCCGCCCTGCAATACCTCTATGACAACGGCTACAAGTTCCCCTGCATCGGCAAGGACTTCCATCTCTCCTTCCCCCGGCAGCTGAAGGAGTGGACGGAGGGCTGCGGCGACGACTGGGATTACCGCTGGCGCGTGGACGAGTCCCGCGGCCTTATCACCGTGGAGATCAACTACGGCAGCAAGACCCGCTGGGATAACGCCGTCCGCGGCAGCAGCAGCGACCAGCTGGCCGACGGTGTGTTCCTGCGCTACTACTTCGGCAATTCCGATGACCGCCGCCCCATGACCTACGGCTACGACTGGCAGGGCGACACCATCCCCGACTCCTTCTCCGGTCTGGACAGCACGCTGTACGAGGGCTACTGCCACAACAACGGCGTCCATCTGGCCACCATCAACCGTATGTCGGCCACCAGCAGCCTCCTGACGCTCAGCAGCAAGAGCTCCGTGTGGACCTGCGCGCTGTCCATGAGCAACGAGCAGACCACCGCCGACAAGGCCGCCGTCCGCTATGCCCTGTGTCTGGAGATCCATGCCACCGAGGACCGCTCCTACTCCGTCTCCATGGACAACGGCGATCCGGCGGCCCGCGACCGTCTCCACGTCTCCGTCACCCACAGCGACTGGACCGCCATCACCCCCTCTGACGGCGCTGTTTTCCTGCGCACGGTATCCGGCAAGACCATGGACGAGGCCGGCACCGATCATGGCCGCATCGCCGCCCTGACGGCGGATGCTCCCGCCGCAGGCTACACCCTGCGCTGCTGGACCAGCTCCTCCACCGGCGACGGCGGCAGCTTCCCCGTGGAGCTGACGAACGACCGTTTCCAGACAGTGCGGCTCTACTGGCAGAAGGCCGGTGCACCCGACCTGCTGGAGTATATCAGTGTGGAGTGCCAGAACAGCACCGAGTGGTTCAATCTGCTGCCCGGCACCGTCACCCATCCTGATGAACTGCTGGACAGCGCCGCCGATACCACGCTGCGCGGCAACGGCATCACTGTGATCTACGATCCCGACACCGGCTACTTCAGCACCTCCGTGGACGCCTCCCAGCTGACCGATCCGTCCCTGCTGACCAGCTGCTTCACCATGCCGGTGCCTGACGGCGCCGCCCGGTACAAGGCCATCTGGCCCGGCGGCAACGGCAACCCCGCTCTCAGCAGTCAGATGGACGCGGACAGCGCGGTGGAGATGTTCTCCAATATCCCCGAGACGTTCTCCGTCAGCGAGCCGCCCACCATCGACTTCATGGCCCTGCGCTGGCTGGAGCTGGACGGCCTGACCGTGTACTACGCCGACAGCCAGATGTACCGCTGCCTGCTGGTACAGTGGCTGGACGCTGATGGCGGCATTCTGGGTTACAGCTACGTCTATGGCCGCAACGGCAGCCTTGCCACCGCGGTGGACACCGCCTGCGTGGACGCCGCCCCCACCGAGTCCGTGGCGCTCCCCACGCTGGTGGGCGAGGATGTGACCTTCTTCTGCGACAGGAACCCCCAGACCGGCGACGACAGCCGGCGCCTGTTCCTGCGTCTGGATGTCAGCGATCCTGACCGCTTCGCCGATACCGGTGCCGAGATCTACCTGCCTTACAGCTACTTCGACATGACCGTGGAGCAGGGTCTGGCGCTGGCCGCGCAGCAGATCCGCCCCCTGATCCGCCACTACCTCAGTGAGGACTGCACGGTAAAGGAGACGCTGCTGGGCGAGTACACCGCCGCCGGCATCCGCGTCGTCACCCGCAGCTTCAGCCCCTTCCTCATCGACGCGGGCAACACCGCCGCCATGGGCGACCTGAACGGCAACGGTCTGCGGGGCGTGGAGGATATGCAGTCCCTGTACACCTTCCTGTCCACCGGCTCCACGACGGAGTCCGCCTTTGCCGACCGTGACGACTTCCTTGCCATGGCCGACATCAACGGCGACGGCAGCGTGAACATTCTGGACTACCAGTACCTGTACGAAACGGTGAAGGCCGGCTGAGCCTCTGCCGCACACAAAGAAGGAGGGCGGTGCGCTGTCGGCGCACCGCCCTCCTTCTTCTCTCTCACTCGATCTCGTAATCGTCCGTTTCAATGACATCCGGCTGCTGATGGCCCACCACCTTCACGGCGCACAGCGCCACGCTGAGGTTCAGCGCACCGTCCAGAAACAGCGACGCGCCCATCAGCATCACCAGGGCCTGAGCGCCCTCCGTGGGCCGCAGCACCAGCAGCAGCCCGATCACGCCTGTCAGCACCGCCAGCAGCAGCACCAGCCACCACTGGGGGATGCCGAACCGCCGGGCGTCCACCGCCACCTGGATCTTGAACAGGCCGTCCGCCAGCACCGGGATACCGAACATGACGCACAGGAACGTCATGGCCTCCCCGGGATGACACAGGGTGATGATGCCCACGGCCATCAGCAGGATGCCGAAGGCCAGATCGTACTGGAACGCCAGCCGGAACAGGTCCTTGGAGAAGTATCCGCCCAGCTTGATGATACCGCAGACCACCATGCCGATGCCCAGCGCCCGGCCGATCCACGGCACGCACCGCTCCGCCATGATGAACAGCACCACGCCCAGCACGCAGAACAGCACCGACACCGCGATATATCCCGTTTTCACGGCCCGCAGAGGCCCTGTCGCCCTTACCCTACGCATAAACAGCATCTCCTTCCGCGCCGCAGCGTCTTTTATCTCCCGTATCATAGCGCAGCGGGGCGCAGGGCGGTACAGGCAGAAAAAACAGATGCCCGAAATCCGGGCATCTGTCTGTATGCGTCTGATTTTCAGACATTTTTGCCGGTTTGCCTACCGCGCTTATGCCTGCCCGTTGCTGTGGGCCACGATCAGCTCCGGCACACCGCGGCACAGCTCGATCATCCGCTGCAGGTCGGCGAAGGACTCCTCCTTCATACCGCCGCTGACCCAGTCGATCCACATGCCGAACAGCTGGCACTTCATGAACTGCACCACCACCCGCCGGTCGTCCACGCTGATGCTCTCGCCGGAGAAAGCTGTGGTGATATAGGTGCTGACCACATACTCGCACAGCCGCAGCGTGTCCTGCAGAAACATATCCCGGTTGGCGGAGTTGAAGATGTGCATGACGGCCCGGCGGTTCTCCCGGGCCGTGCGGAACGCCACGGAAAAGCACTCCTCCATGGAGGAGATGGTGGGATACTGGCGGATGAGCTGGTCCGTCTGCTCCGTCACGATCTCGCCCAGCAGAGAGGGGATGTCCTGAAAATGGTAGTAGAAGGAGTTTCGGTTGATGCCGCAGTCCTCCACGATATCGCGGACGCTGATCTTATTCAGCGGCTTCTGGCTCAGCAGCTTCATAAACGACGCCTTGATGGCCTGTTTCGTAAAATTCGCCATGATACTCCTCCTGTTTTCTGTGGTACAAAGCCCGCCCTACGGCTGTTCGCCGAGGGCGGGCCGTATGTAGTCCCTTTTATTTGGCGCTCAGGTACTCGTCAATGGACTTGGCGCCCAGCTTGCCTGCGCCCATGGCCAGAATGACGGTAGCCGCACCGGTGACGGCATCGCCGCCGGCGTACACGGCCTGACGGGAGGTAAGGCCCTCCTCGTTGACGATGATACCGCCCTTCTTGTTGACCTCCAGGCCCTTGGTGGTGGACTTGATCAGCGGGTTGGGGCTGGTGCCCAGAGACATGATGACAGCGTCCACCGGCAGGTCGAACTCGCTGCCCTTCTTCTCCACGGGACGGCGGCGGCCGGAGGCGTCCGGCTCACCCAGCTCCATCTCCACGCAGGTCATGGACTTCACGCAGTCCTGCTCATCGCCGTTGATCTGCACGGGATTGTTCAGCGTCTTGAAGATGACGCCCTCCTCGATGGCGTGCTCCACCTCCTCGTGACGGGCGGGAAGCTCCTCCATACCGCGGCGGTACACCACGTACACCTCGGCGCCCAGGCGCTTGGAGCAGCGGGCTGCGTCCATGGCCACGTTGCCGCCGCCCACCACGGCCACGGTCTTGCCCTTCAGATCCATGATGGGCGTGTCGCTGTCGGGCAGGTACGCCTTCATCAGGTTGATGCGGGTCAGGAATTCGTTGGCGGAGTAGACGCCCTTCAGGTTCTCGCCGGGGATGTTCATGAACATGGGCAGACCGGCGCCGGAGCCGATAAACACGGCCTCAAATCCGTTCTCCTCCATGAGCTCGTCGATGGTGATGGTGCGGCCCACCACGGTGTTGGTCTCCACCTTCACGCCCATGGCCTTCAGACCGTCCACTTCCTTCTGGACGATAGCCTTGGGCAGACGGAACTCGGGGATGCCGTACACCAGCACGCCGCCGGCCAGATGCAGTGCCTCAAACACCGTGACCTCATAGCCCTTCTTGGCCAGGTCGCCGGCGCAGGTCAGGCCCGCGGGGCCGGAGCCGATGACCGCCACCTTGTGGCCGTTGCTCTCGGGCTTGGCAGCGGCCTCGGTGCTGTGGGCGTTGTGCCAGTCGGCCACGAAGCGCTCCAGACGGCCGATGCCCACGGGATCGCCCTTCTTGCCGCGGACGCAGTGCATCTCGCACTGGCTCTCCTGGGGACATACACGGCCGCACACGGCGGGCAGGGAGCTGGTCTGATGGATGACCTGATATGCGCCCTCATAGTCCTTCTCCACGATCTTCTGAATAAACTCGGGGATGCGCACGTTGACGGGACAGCCGTCCACGCAGGGATGGTTCTTACAGTTCAGGCAGCGGGCAACCTCGTCCAGCGCCTGCTCCTCAGTGTAGCCCAGCGCCACCTCGAGGAAGTTCTTGTTGCGGACCTGAGGGTCCTGAGAAGGCATCTCGTTCTTATCCAAACGCATGTTGATCTTGCCAGCCATCTTACTTTACCTCCTGCTTGAACAGATTGCAGACTTCCTCGTGCTTATGCACCTCGAAGTCGTGGTACATCTGGTTGCGCTTCACAGCCAGATCCCAGTCCACCTTGTGGCCGTCGAAGTCGGGGCCGTCCACACAGGCGAACTTGGTCTCGCCGCCCACGGTCAGGCGGCAGCCGCCGCACATGCCGGTGCCGTCGATCATGATGGGGCTCATGGACACGGTGGTGGGCACGCCGTAGGGCTCGGTGGTCTTACAGACGAACTTCATCATGACCATGGGGCCGATGGCGAAGATCTCGTCATACTGATTGCCCTCGTCCAGCAGCTGCTTCAGCGCCTCGGTAACAAGGCCCTTCTGCCCGTAGGAGCCGTCGTCGGTGCAGACCTTCAGCACGGAGGAAACCGCCTTGAACTTGTCCTCCAGAATGACCACGTCCTTGCTCTTGAAGCCCACCACAGCGTGGACCTCTGCGCCGCAGTCATGGAACTTCTTCAGCACGGGGTAGGCGATGGCGCAGCCTACGCCGCCGCCGACGACACAGACCTTCTTCTTGCCCTCCGTCTCGGTGGGGCGGCCCAGGGGACCCACGAAATCGTGGAGACAGTCGCCCTGCTGCTTGTGGCTCAGCTTCTCGGTGGTGGCGCCCACGGTCTGGACGATAATGGTCACGGTGCCCTTTTCGCGGTCATAGTCGTGGATCGTAATGGGGATGCGCTCGCCCTTCTCGTCCACGCGCAGGATAATGAACTGGCCCGGCTCCGCCTTCTTGGCCACCATAGGCGCTTCGATCTCGTACAGGATCACAGTGGGCTTCAGCGCTTCTTTTCTAACGATGCGATACATACATCACGGCTCCTTCTTCTCTAATGTTCGGTGTCCGGCACAGGGGATCACTGTCACGGCATATCCGCTTTCCGCTTCATTGTAACACCAACCGGCAGACCCGTCAATCTTCATTTGCCGGAAAAACGGCTCAGACCCCCTGCTGCAGCAGGACTTTCCGGCCGTGGACATCCACCAGTTCCTCCTGCCGCATCTTCTTCAACTCCCGCATCATAGCGCTGCGGTCCGTGGAGATATAGTCCGCCAGTGCGCTAAGGGAAAACGGCAGTGAGAACTCCCCGCTGCGGTTTTTGGCGGCCATCAGCGAGAAATAGCACATCAGCTTGTCCCGTATGCTGCGGCGGCTCAGCACCTCCACCCGCTCATACAGAGATGTGGCCTTCTCTGCCACCAGCTGGAACATGTTCTCCACCACCTGTGTGTGGTGGGCGCAGGCCTTTTCACACCGCTTCGTCACCTGGTCGGCGGCCATGAACCACACGCGGCAGGCGGTCTCCGCCACCACGGTGATGCTGTCGCCGGTCACATTCTCAAACATCAGCATCTCCCCGAACACGCCGCCGCTCTCCAGCCGCTCCAGAATGGTGCGGTTTCCCTGCTGGTCGATGCGCTCGATGACCGCTGCGCCCTCCGCCAGCACGCCCACCATGTTCCGCCCCGCGCCGAAGTCGTATACCACCTCGTCGGCGCGGAAGCTGACCTCCCGCATGTCAAAGCAGGTACGCATGGCCTGCTGGGACTCCTCGCTGATCCCGCGGAACAGTGGGGATGCGCCGATCTCCATCGCTTTTACGCCTCCCTTCTCAGGCGGCGGTCCCGCCGCCTGCCTATGATACCGTATACGATATAGTTGCCCAGAAATCCCACCGCAAGGCCCGCCAGCACGTCGATGACCGCATGCTGCTTGATGAACATGGTGGATGCGATGACCAGAACGCCGTACACCGCAGTGCTCCACCGCCACGCCCGCTTCTTCAGCCCTCTGGTGTGCCATATGGCGAACCATGCGTCAATGACGCCCACCACGTGGACGCTGGGGAACACGTTGGTGTTGGTGTCCAGTGAGTAGGTGTAGGCCACCAGATCGCAGAAGATGTTGTCCCTGGGCATCACAGCGGGCCGCAGGTCCTGCCCGTTGGGGATCAGGGCGCAGATGAGCGTGCTGAACAGAAACGTGATCATGATGCTCCACATATACCGCCGGAAGCCTTCGCCATCCTTGAGGATGAGGTAGATGCCCAGAATAAACAGCAGTACGCTCCAGCTGGCGTAGATGGGGGCAAAGCCCTCCAGAAACGGGATCTTGTAGTCGATGGGCAGTTGGGTGGCCCAGTAGTTGTCGGTGATGAAGTGCTCAATGGTGAAGAATATGCCCAGATAGACAGGCAGAAACAGCCCCCACCACATGTGCGGATGGTCGTGGATAAACGTCTTGATGCGCTGCATAGAAACCTCCCACAGGATGATAATTGTATCCCGTATTGTAGCAGATGCCCCCGCCGCCGGCAACCGTTTTGTGATAAATGTCACAATAATTTTACAACTCCGGCATTCTCTCGGAAGTGCCTGACAGACTTGCCATCCGCCGGCGGGTATAGTATACTGATGATAATAGGCAGCTTTTGCCGAAAGAAGGAGGACCTCCCATGGAGATCAAAAAACGCGAGAACATTCCGGAAAACCGTCAGGTGCGCCTGACCGTAGCCGTGGACCGCGGCACGTGGCAGGACGCGCTGATGCACTGCTACAATGGCATCAAGGCTCTGTGCCCCGTGGAGGGCGAACCCACCCGTGAGAAGATCGAGGCCGTCTACGGCAGCGATTTCCTGTATCAGGAGGCCGTCAACGAGACGTATCCCCAGGCGCTGGTGGATGCCATCGGGCAGGAGGACATCTCCATCGCCGGCACCCCCACCCTGACGGTGGAGGACATTGGCCCGGATGGCTTCACCTTCACCGCTCTCATCGACCTGTACCCCGAGGTAAAGCTGGGCCAGTACAAGGGCCTCAGCGCCGTGTACCCCCAGGCGGAGCTGTCCGAGGAGGACACCCAGGCCGCGCTGGAGGAGTACGCCCGCGCCCACATGACCGAGGAGCATCCCGACCGTACCGCCATGGGCGACGAGGTGGTGCTGGACTTTGAGGGCTTCGTGGACGGTGTGGCCTTCGAGGGCGGCAAGGGTGAGAGCTATCCCCTGCTGCTGGGCAGCGGCTATTTCATCCCCGGCTTTGAGGAGCAGGTGGCCGGCGCCCGTACAGGCGAGGAGCGAGATATCCATGTGACCTTCCCCACCGCCTACACGCCGGAGCTGGCGGGCAAGGAGGCCACGTTCCACATCAAGGTCCATGAGATCACCCGCCGCTCCATGCCCACGCTGGATGACGCATTTGCCAAGGCGCAGGGCTTCACCGACCTCTCCCACCTGCGCCGCAGCGTCATGGAGCAGGCGGTGGCCAAAAAACAGTCGGAGGCCGCAGAGCAGTTCGCCAACGACCTGATCGGCCAAGTGCTGGCAGGCATGGAGGTCGAGCTGCCCGACGCCATGGTGGAAAACCAGCTGGACGGCCTTATTCAGGAGCTGCGCGGCCATCTGGAGGGTCAGGGTGTGCAGCTGGAGCAGTATCTGGAGTCCAGCGGCACCTCCATGGAGGACCTCCGCGCCCACGCACGGGAGCAGGCCGCCGGCGCCGCCCGCTTCGAGCTGGCCATGACGGAGATCGCCCGTCTGGAGGGTATTGATGTCACCGATGACGACGTGGAGCAGAAGTACGCGGAGCTCTCCGCCCAGTACCAGCTGTCCCGCGACCTGCTGCGCCAGCAGCTGCCGCCCCTGCGCCTGCGCCACGACCTGAAGCTGGCCCGCGCCCAGGCTGTGGTGGTGGACTCCGCCCGCCGCAAATAACATCTTCATCCCGCGCAAACAGCACCCCGCAGGCACACGCATCACCCCGCATGAAACAAGCACCCCGCAGGCAATGCCTGCGGGGTGCTTGTTTCTATCTCCCCTATGACGCGCGGGTCACGCCGCCGAAGTACCAGTTCCCCAGCCCGTCGGACACCGCGCCCAGCACGCCGTCGCGGATGACGCAGGGCTGCGTCCTGCCGTACAGCGGGATGACGTACCCCGTCTCCAGCAGCAGCTGCTCCGCATCCCGCAGGTAGGCGTCCTCCGCCTCCTGGGAATTGCTGGTGGCCGCGATCTTCATCAGAATGTCGTAGGCGTTGAGGTACAGCATGCCGTAGTTTCGCATGTCCGTACTGCGCCAAGGGTCCAGATAGGCGAATGCATCGTTGTTGTGGGCCGTCATCTCCATCAGCGCGATCACGAACTCGCCGTTCGCCAGCCGCTGCTTCAGCTCGAAGCTCTCCAGCCCCACCAGCTGCACCTTGATGCCCAGCTGCGCCTCCCAGATCTGCTGGAGCTGCTGGGCCGCCTGGGCCTGGGTCGATGTCCGGTCATATGCCAGCGTCACCGTGTCCAGCGCACTGAGGCTCACGGCGTTGCTGAACCCCGCCTGCCGCAGCAGCGCCAGCGCACCCTGACACCGCTCCTCGTACTTGTCCGGATCGTTGTCGATCCGTGTGCCGTTGACCACGCGGAACTCCTCCCCGCTGGCGGTAAGGATGCCGTAGGGCACCAGTCCCTCCGCCGCCGTGTAGTCCTGCCCCATGGCCTCCGCCACCGCATTGCGGTCGATGACCAGACTCAGCGCCCGCCGCAGCTCACTGCGGCTCATGCTGGTGGCCATCTGGTTCAACAGCAGGATGCCCACCGTGGGGTCGCCGCCCTGCTGGGCGTCCTCCCCGCCGGCCCCGATGACGATATCCACCTTTCCGGCACTGGCGTCCGCCGCCTGCCGGTCCTTCAATTGGATGTCGATGCGATCCGGCCCCAGCCGCTTCACGTCGTAGTACGCCGCACGGGTGTGCAGCGTCAGCCGCGTACTGTCGCTCCAGTCGCCGGTGCGCTCGTAGGCGCCGTTGCCCATGAACCACAGGCTGCTGACGCTCCAGTTGTCATGGCCCGTCACCGCCTTCTCCTGCACCGGCATGGTGACTGCCGACGTGCAGGTGCTCTCGATGAACGACGGGTAGCTGCCGCTGAGCACCACCACCAGCGTGTGGTCGTCCGGCGCCGACACCTGCAGCGCCTCGGTATCGCCCAGCACCGCCTTGTCGTACCCCGCCACCATGGCCAGTGCATCGGCGTTGGGGCTGTTGGTCTCAGGGTCCACCAGCCGCCGCCAGGCGTACACAAAATCGCCGGCCGTGACGGCGCTGCCGTCAGACCATTTCGCGTCGGTACGCAGCTGGAACGTGTACGTCACCGTGCCGTCCAGCGCCGTCTCCTCGGTGTAGCTGCGGGCCACGGCGTGAACCGCGCCCTCGGCGCTGGGCCGCATCAGGTTCTCAAACACATGCTTGACCACGGTGCGCTCCGCCGGCGTCACCGCCTGAGCGGGGTCCATCGTCCGCACCGTGCCGGTCATCACCACCGACAGCTTCTCCTCATCGTTGGGGTCCTCGCCGCAGGCTGCCAGCAGCAGCGTCATACAAAGGGCCAGCAGCAGCGCCGCCGCCCGTCTCCAATTTCTCATAGGCTGTTCCTCCGTGGGGTCGTTTTCTGCCATTATATCCGGTTTCGCCGAAAAAGTAAAGCTGTCCCCCCAAATGTGCATCCGGCCAGAGGTCTCGGAGGGAAGGATCGTGTGAAAGGGAACCGTCAGGGTTCCCTTTCACGTTTCGTCACCCGCCGCAGCGACCAAAATCGCAAAATCAGCAATTGCCCTGATTTTGCGATTTTGCAAGCAGCAAGCCGGAAAGTCCACGCGGACTTTCCGGCTTGCCGAGTCACTTGAGGGCGGCTTTACTCAATGTGCGGTATTCCCTTACTCCTGCACCAGAAGCTGGGCGATCTGCACGGCGTTGGTGGCCGCGCCCTTGCGCACCTGGTCGCCGCAGCACCAGATGTTCAGGCCGTTGTCGCTGGTGAGGTCGTCGCGGATACGGCCCACGAACACCAGATCCTGATCGCTGGTCTCCAGCGGCATGGGATAGCGCTTGTTGGCCAGATCGTCCACCAGACGGCACCCCGGTGCCGCCGCGATCAGCTGCCGCGCCCGCTCCACGGAGATCTTCTCTCTGGTTCGCACCACGATGGACACGCTGTGGCTCCGCACCACCGGCACCCGCACGCAGGTGCAGCTGACCTTCAGCTCCGGCAGGTGCATGATCTTGCGCCCCTCGTTCTGCATCTTCATCTCCTCGGAGGTGTAGCCCTCGAAGGCCTCGCCGCCGATCTGGGGAATGACGTTATAGGCGATCTGGTACTGGAACACCTTAGGCTCCACCGGCTCGCCCTGGCCCAGCCGCTCCACCTCGTTCAGCAGCTCGATGGGGCCGCCGGCTCCCGCGCCGGACACCGCCTGATAGCTGGAGGCGATGATGCTCTCGATGGGGCTGTCCTGGTTCAGGGCGTTGATGGCCACCAGCGACACGATGGTGGTGCAGTTGGGGTTGGCAATGATGCCCTTATGCTTTCTGGCGTCCTCGGGGTTGATTTCAGGAATGACCAGCGGCACATCGGGGTCCATGCGGAACGCGCTGGAGTTGTCCACAAACACGGCCCCCGCCTTGACGATGGCCGGCGCAAACCTCTTGGCGATGTCGTTCTCCGCCGCGCCCAGCACGATGTCCATGCCCTTGAAGGCCTCATCGCAGGCCAGCTCCACGGCGATGTCCTGTCCCTTCCAGGGCAGCAGCTGCCCCACGGACCGTTCCGATGCCAGCAGGTGCAGCTCTGCCACAGGGAAATCCCGCTCCGCCAGGATCTTCATCATCTCACGGCCCACCGCACCGGTGGCGCCCAGGATCGCAACTTTATACTGTTTCATGGATAGCTCCTCCTTTTTATTTCACAAAGCTGTCGTACAGCGTGCGGATGGCCTTCTCAAAGTCAGCCCCGTCCACGCCCACGATAATGTTCAGTTCCTCCGGCCCCTGGGTGATCATGCGGATGTTGATGCCGTTTTCACCCAGCTTGCCGAAGATCTTGCCGGAAGAACCGGGCTGGAACGCCATCTTCCGGCCCACGGCCGCCACGATGGCCATGCCGTCGGTAAGGTGCAGGCTGTCGGGCTTTATCTCCTTCTCCAGGTCGCCCATGGCCTGATAGAGATAGGGTGAGGACTTGCCGGTCTCCACCACCAGCGACACGCTGTCGATGCCGGAGGGCAGGTAGTCCACATTGATGTTGTACCGCTCCAGCACCTCCAGGATGCGGCGCACTGCCCCCAGCTCCGAGGACATGCCGTTCTTGGTGAGGGTGATGACGGAGAAGCCCTTTTTGCCGGCGATGCCGGTGATCATGCTGCCGGAGGTACGCTCCGTCTCCGACTCCTCGAAGGTCTCCCGGATCATGGTGCCCGGATGCTCCGGCTGGTTGGTGTTGCGGATATTCAGGGGGATGTTCTTCTCCCGCACCGGCGACACCGTGCCTTCGTGGAGCACCTGTGCGCCGATATAGCTGAGCTCGCGGAGCTCGGCGTAGGTGATGCGCTCGATGGGCTTGGGGTCCTTGACGATCTTGGGGTCCGCCATCAGGAAGCCGGACACATCCGTCCAGTTCTCGTACACATCGGCATCCAGCGCCGCCGCGGCCAGTGCGCCGGTGATGTCGCTGCCGCCGCGGGAAAACGTGTGGACGCTGCCGTCGGGCATGGCCCCGTAGAATCCCGGAATGACCACCCTCCGGCCCGACGCGGCGCGGCGCAGGTTCTCATAGCTGGCCTCCTGGTCTACCGTGCCGTCCAGCTTGAACTTCAGCCACAGGGAGCTGTCCAGAAAATCAAAGCCCAGATAGTCCGCCATCAGCTCCGCCGCGAAGTACTCGCCGCGGGATACCAGCTCATCGGCGCTGATGCCCTTGTCCATCTTCTCCCGCAGGGCGGCAAACTCCGCCTCCAGCGGGGTCTTCAGCCCCAGCGCGTCGCGGATGGCCACATAGCGGGAGCAGATCATGTCATAGATACCGTCGTAGCTGACGCCGTACTGCAGATGTGCGTGGCACAGATACAGCAGGTCCGTGATCTTGTGGTCGTTCTTATCCCGCTTACCGGCGGCGCTGACCACCACTACGCGGCGGCTGTCGTCAGCCCTCACAATGTCCCGTACCTTGGCGAACTGTTTTTCGTCCGCCATGGACGAGCCGCCGAATTTCAATACTTTCAACATATTTTTGCCTCATACTTCCGGAATTTTTGCAGCGGCACTTTTATCATGGCGACAAATTGTTTGCATTTGTCCACGAGATAAAAACACTTGCTTTTTTGTTGGCGACAGTGTATCATAGCGTCATCAGAAATGCAAGAGAAATTTTGGAGGACTTTTCCTATGCTGTACCATAGTACCCGTAACGCCGACCTGACCGCTCCCTCCACCCACGCGGTGCTGGAGGGCATCGCCCCCGACGGCGGCCTGTATATCTGTGATCCCGCCCAGCTGCACTTTGACTGGCAGGGCGCTCTGAAGCTGGACACCATGGACATGGCCGCGAAGATCCTGTCCGCACTGCTGCCGGACTTCTCCGATATGGATGACATTGTCCGTCGGAGCTATGCCGGCAAGTTCCCCACCATGGACCTGACCCCGCTGGTGCCCGTGGGCGGCAGCTATGTGCTGGAGCTGTACCACGGTCCCACCTCCGCCTTCAAGGATGTGGCCCTGTCGGTGCTGCCCCGCCTCATCGGCGCCGCCGCCAGAGCCGAGGGCATGACCGGCGACGTGGTCATCCTCACCGCCACCTCCGGCGACACCGGCAAGGCCGCGCTGGAGGGCTTCCACGACGTGAAGGGTACCCGCATCATCGTGTTCTACCCCGAGGGCGGCGTCTCCGCCGTCCAGCAGGCCCAGATGGCCACCCAGACAGGTGACAACGTGAAGGTCTGCGCCGTCCGCGGCAACTTCGACGACGCCCAGACCGGCGTGAAGCAGGTGTTTGCCGCCTGTCAGGGCAAGGACCTTCACGGAGCCATGCTCTCCTCCGCCAACTCCATCAACATCGGCCGTCTGGCCCCCCAGGTGGTGTACTATTTCCGCTCCTACGCGGATCTGGTCAAAGGCGGCCGTATCCGGGTGGGCGACAAGGTGAACTACGTGGTACCCACCGGCAACTTCGGCGACATTCTGGCGGGTTATTTTGCCAAGTGCATGGGCCTGCCCGTGGGCCGTCTGGTCTGCGCCAGCAACGCCAATGATGTGCTGACGGAGTTCATCTCCACCGGCCGCTACGACCGCCGCCGCCCCTTCTACAAGACCACCTCCCCCTCCATGGACATTCTGGTGTCCAGCAATCTGGAGCGTCTGCTGTTCCTGCTGTCCCGCGACCCCGCCTATGTGGCGGAGCTGATGCGTCAGCTGCGGGAGGACGGCGTCTACCAGCTGTCTGACCGGCTGCTGGCCCAGCTGAAGCAGGACTTCTCCTGCGGCTGCTGCGACGACAAGGGTGCCGCCGATGTCATCGGCCGCCTGTGGCGGGAGCAGCACTATCTCTGCGACCCCCACACCGCCGTGGCCTGGTCCGTGGCGGAGCAGCTCAGCGAAGAACTGCATGATACCGGTGCCCCGACGGTGGTGCTGTCCACCGCCTCGCCCTACAAATTCCCTGCTGCGGTGCTGTCTGCGCTGGGCCGGGAGACCGGCGAAAATGAGTTCTTCATGATGAACGAGCTTTGCCGCATTTCCGGCGTCCCCATCCCCCGGAATCTGGCAGGGCTGGAGGGCCGTCCCGTGCTGCACAAGGACGTGATCGACAAGGATGCCATGCTGGACTATGTGCTGGCAGAGGTACTGAAAAAGTGAGAAAGGAGCCGCTTTTATGAATATTGTATGCTTGGATATGGAGGGCGTTCTGGTCCCCGAGCTCTGGATCGCCTTTGCTGAGGAGAGTGGCGTCCCCGAGCTGCGCCGCACCACCCGCGACGAGCCGGATTATGACAAGCTCATGCGCTGGCGCATCAGTCTCTTGCGCGAAAAAGGTTTGAAATTGCATCAGATTCAGGACGTTATCGCCAAGATCGACCCCCTTCCCGGCGCAAAAGAGTTTCTGGACGAGCTGCGCAGCGTGGCCCAGGTGGTGATCCTCAGCGACACGTTCGATCAGTTCGCCATGCCCCTGATGAAGAAACTCGGATTCCCCACTTTGTTGTGCAATACCCTGGAAATCGATGCAGATGGGTACATTTCCCGCCACGTGATGCGGTGCGAGCACTCCAAGCTCACCACCGTCAGGGCCCTTCAGTCCATGGGCTACGACACCATCGCCAGCGGCGACAGCTACAACGATATGGAGATGATCCTCCACAGCAAGTACGGTTTCCTGTTCCGCACCACGGACAAGATCAAGGCTGAATATCCCCAGCTGCCCGCTTTTGAGCACTACGACGACCTGCTGGCCGCCATCAAAGCAGTCCTGTAACGCCCCCTGAAGCAAAAAGAAAGTCCTCCGCGCTCTGCGCGGAGGACTTTCTTTTTGTGATAGGTCACTTTTTCTCCGTAGGGGTCACATGGCCGTTTTCATCCACTGCGGCAGGCGTGATCTGGCTGCGGGTGTTGCGGGCGATGTCGTCCAGCCGCATACGGCTGGGGAAGTCGCTGAGCAGCGTGTACGCCACGCCGTGCTTTTTGGCGCGGCCCGTCCGGCCGATGCGGTGGACGTAGTACTCGTTCTCCTCCGGCACCTCGT
>ERZ835980.324-NODE-324-length-67832-cov-9.206191_pt1 | contig 67832 bp, 81 predicted proteins | sample MGYA00519943_ERZ835980 | MGnify/ENA primary metagenome ERZ835980 (study PRJEB31850, sample SAMEA3708791) | human gut metagenome | biome: human gut; feature: human-associated habitat; material: faeces | place: China | collected 2014 ... | reverse complement strand
AGTCAAAAGCTGAAGAAATCTATGGAAAAGCAAAGGAGCTTGTTCCTGTACTTCCTAAGGATGACATTACAAAGCTTATTATCAAGCAGGCAGTTGACCAACTTAACAGTGCTTCTATTACTGTTGAGTCGCTACGCACTCTCATGAACGAAACTGCATCCAAGCTTCCGGAGTATCCCGTTGTTATGGCAATGAAAGGGGTTGGAACGTCACTCGGTCCTCAACTGATGGCTGAGATTGGTGATGTTTCCCGTTTCACTCACAAGGGTGCCATTACTGCTTTTGCCGGTGTAGACCCTGGTGTTAACGAATCCGGCTCTTATGAACAGAAAAGTGTTCCAACTTCAAAACGAGGTTCTTCTGACCTCAGGAAAACACTATTTCAGGTAATGGATGTCTTAATCAAAACACATCCACAAGATGATCCTGTGTATCAGTTCTTAGACAAAAAACGGGCTCAAAAGAAACCGTATTATGTCTATATGACTGCCGGTGCTAACAAGTTTCTACGCATCTACTATGGACGAGTGAAAGAATATCTTGCATCTCTTCCAGAATCTTAATTATCTACTATACCTTTCAGACCAGCACTGGTGTGGTGGTCTTGTTTTGATGTCTAATTTTCAACCTGTATAAAATTTTCAAAGTTCTTTCATTTTAGCCTTGACTTTTTATTTGCAGGCTGTGTTATGATAAAGAAAAGATACGAAACACCAATCACTTGCAAAAAGGAGGCATCCTCATGAATATATCCACGAATGCAAGCATAAACACTTATGCAGATTCCGATTATTATAATCATTATAATATCAAAAATTCCGATGATCCAAATAAAACGGATTCCACAAACCGTCCAAGCTCCCCGGAAGAATGCCAGACCTGCAAAAATCGGAAATATGCAGATGGATCCGATGAAAATGTTTCCTACAAATCAGCCGCCCACATTGCTCCGGGTGCAGCCGGAAATGCAGTACGCGCCCATGAGGGGGAGCATGTATCCAATGCCTATACCAAAGCTTCACAGAACAACGGAAAAGTCATTTCCGCCTCCGTGTCCATTCATACTTCGGTCTGCCCGGAATGTGGACGCACCTATGTATCTGGCGGCACGACAAACACAATGATCAAATATCCGAATGAATCCAATCCCTATCAGCAGGAGCGGAAATCTCAGGACGCTCTGCGTTTCACCGGAAATAATATTGATTATGTTGCCTGAATCGAAAAAATGAACCGGCAAAAGTATTTCACTTTTGCCGGCTCATTTTTTCAATAAATCCGTTTCTATATTAACTGAAGAACAATTTCTTCACATCTTCCACCGGCATATCCTGACCTGTGTACAGTTTAAATGCTGCAACACCCTGCCATAACAACATGCCTTTTCCACCGATACAGGTGCATCCTGCTTCCTTTGCCTCCCGCAAAAGCTTTGTCTCCTCCGGATTGTAAACTGCATCTGCAACTACAAGTCCCGGGCGGAATGCAGACAGATCTTTCACAACACTCTGGTCATCCATCGGCTTCATTCCAACAATGGTAGCATTTGCAAAAATATCACTGGACTGGATCTCTTCCGTCATTTTTGCTGTATCTGCAATGTCATATACATTGACCACACACTCCGGTACTGCTTTCCTGATCTTTTCTGCGGTCTGCAGAGTGCGCTCGAAAAATGCGTCTTTGATATTGAAAATCGAAATTTCACGTGCTCCGTCTAATGCACACTGTACCTGAATCGCAGTCGCTGCGCCCCCACCTCCGGCTACTGTAATTTTCCTGCCTTTGATCTCAATTCCGTGATCTCTTAAGTTATGGACAAATCCCTCGCCATCTGTAATATATCCGGTCAGTTTTCCGTTATCATTGACAATCGTATTGACTGCACCGATGATCTGCGCCGCCGGGGAAAGTTCATCCATATACTTTGCTGCCTCTACCTTGTCCGGCATCGTCACATTGCACCCGCGCATATTGAATGTTTTCATCGCCGCGATCGCATCTTTCACCTTATCTTCTTTTATATCAAATGCCACATAGGCATAATCAAGACCAAGTTTTTCAAAACTGTAGTTATACATTGCAGGTGAACCTGAATGTCCGACCGGTGATCCGATCAATGCCAATAAACCTGTGTGACCTGAAATACGTTTTTCCATGCTAATCCTCTCCTTGTTTCGCTTTCTGTATTTATCAAACATGATATACGTTTTTTTGCGGATTGGCAAGCACTTTTTTTATTTAAAGCATTAAAGTTTCTTTTGTAATATCCCAGCGGAACGGACTACCCTATTTTATTACAATACCCTGTCATTTTCTAAAATGAACGGGCTTGCACATTCGCCGGTAGTATCTACATCATAGCACCTCATCAGATATTCTTTTAACTGATCCCTGTCTTCAAAACGGATGAGCTGATATGGCAGCTCAAATGAAATTTTTTCAAAGAAAAGAATTTCATTTCCTGTATCCAGCAGCACCCCTGCATGTCCGGCAATCAGACTGTTCTCATTCTCGTCGATATGCGAATGAAGATATACTGTGATCAGGGACAACTTACTCTCCCCATCAAATGTCACACCCGCTTTTTTCCAATATTCTCTCTGCACCCCGATCTGCTTCTTCGTATCTGTTGATGCGTCAGTTTTTATCTCAGAGAAAACAGTTTCAAACTTTTCTCTTTCCTCTGCCGTAAAAAGCTCTCCTGCATCAAGCGCAGCTTCATCCAAAAACAGATACTCTGTATTACGTCCGCCCGTATCCTGTACCGTGATCAGATCTTTCATCAGTCCGAAGGCAGTGATCCTGCAATTGTATCCGATAAAATCCGGATTGTTTTTCATCCATAAATCCTGTATTGCATCAATATCATATTCCGGCATTGTCATATCAAACGATGCATATCCTTCTTCGACAAGTGAGGTGTTTTGTATGGTATCATTGTACTCTTTCACGATCGCCATACTTTTTTGTGCATCTGTTTCTGCTGCTCCTGCCTGAATAAGCTCTGTCTCAAATTGCTCACGTACCTGTTCCTCTGACAGATTACTATATACCGGCAATGACGCTTCTCCACCGCATCCGGTCATTAATAAAACTGCCCCAATAAAACATAAAATTAGTTTTTTTCTCTTCATTTCTATTCCTCTTTCCAAATTAAATGGGTAATTGCGAAACTCCTCATACTCTTCTTTCAATTGTTTAAAATCAACAAAATTTTCTATCAGTTAAAAAAGAATCTCGCCTGCGAGATTCTCCGCCTGCGGCGGGTCGCATATGCGACATGTTTCTTATCCGCCGCAGTGCGATCCTCGCGGAGCATTTTTTATGTAATGGAAACGAAGTTTCCTATTACATAAAAAACCGGGTATACCACAACATAGTATACCCGAATTTCGTTCCGTTAACCACCAATCTGGCAGTGTAATGACGTATTTTTTTGGATCATTTCCTTAAATGCCTTCATCTGCTCATTGGAAGGCTTCTCTGTATCTCCCATTGGATAGTCTCTGTTCAATCCCTCGTATTTTCCCTGACCAAAGTTATGATAAGGCAATATGTGGATCTGTCTGACGCCCGGTAAGGTATCTGCAAACTTCGCTATATCAAGCAATTCCTGCTCTGTAGCATTAAATCCAGGAATAACAGGAACACGGATGATCAGTTCTGTCTGCCCACTGTGGGCTACCCTGAGTGCATTCTCCAACATTCTGAGATTATCATGACCTGTATATTCTTTATGCTTTTCCGGATTCATATGCTTAATATCCATTAAGTAAGTATCCAGATACGGAAGCAGTGTTTCGATCACTTCGTATTTTGCATAAGCCATACTTTCAATGGCTGTTGATATTCCCAAATCTTTTGCTGCTCTTAAAAGCCCTAATGAGAACTCCGGTTGAAGCGTACATTCACCACCGGAAAGAGTGATCCCTCCACCGGACTGTAAATAATAAGGCATGTCTCTTTCTACTGTCTTCATAACCTCCGCTACAGTTACATCTTTGCCCATAACCTTTGGTTTTCCGTTGATCGTCATTGTTTCCACTTCAAAAGACTGTGATTCCGGATTACAACACCATCTGCATCGTAACGCACATCCTTTTAAGAAGACTATGGTTCGGACTCCCGGACCATCATGTATGGAATATCTTTGAATATCAAAAATCCTGCCGGATGTATTCAAATATTCTTTCATAACGCATTTTTCCTTCCTATCGATTATCAGCCTGTTCTGTTCTCTTAATGATATCATCCTGTAAGGATTTCGATAACGTAGTAAACAAAGCAGAATATCCGGCTACACGTACGATCAGCCCACTATATTTTTCTGGATGAGCCTGTGCGTCTAAGAGAGTTGCACGGTCTACGACATTAAACTGCATGTGCATACCCTGCTGATCAAAGTAACCACGGATCAGAGAAATAAAACTCTCCAGTCCCTTCTCTCCAGCCATAGCTGTTGGATGCATTTTCATATTAAAGAGTGTTCCGTTACTTGCGATTGCATGATCTAATTTTGCAACTGAGTTGCAGGATGCCGTCGGACCACTGATATCAAATCCTGATGTCGGTCCTACACCATCTGCCACCGGAGTATGTGCTAATCTTCCGTCCGGAGTAGCACCGGTCTGTGCTCCTAATGGAACATTGGCTGATACCGGATAGAGACCTGCCTGATACATTCCACCTCTTGGATTTTTGAATGTCTCTAATGGTCTTGTGTAGAAATATGCTGCCTCGCGGGCAAGCTCATCTACTTCATCAATATCATTTCCGTATTTCGGAAGTTCAAGGATCATTTCATGGATCTCTTCATAACGCTTCCTGACATCTTCCGGTAATTCCATCTCTAATACCTGTCTGATCGTATTCGCTATCACATCAGGTCCCACTTCCTGACCTGCATCTTTTAATCCTTTTGCAACCTGCATTGCAATATCTCCGGCAGTTGTGGCATCCAGCCCTTTACCGTAATTCATCTCAAGAGCTTTCTTTAACTCGCCCATGGTAATGCGTTTTTCCTCAAATACCAGCTTCTTGATCGTATATAAAGAGTCTGCGACATTTGCGATACCAAAGCCCTGCGGACCGGTAAAGTTATAAATTGCTCCGCCTTCCTGTGCACTCATTCCCCGCTTGATGCAGTCATCTACCAGACATGACTCAAATGGTAACGGTGCAAGCTTTGCATGTGCATAATCAATTGCATTATCTGCATTTACCATCAATTCGATGTTATATAACATCTGTTTTCTGTATGCTTCCATAAATTCATCAAATGACTGGAAGCTCTCCACATTACCGGTCTGGATACTTGCGATCTCTCCATTGTCATAACCATTGGAAAATACCATCTCCAATGGGCGGCACATATTGAAGAACGCTGCATCGTGCCATCCGTCTGTTTTACCCGGAACCTGCGGTTCTACACATCCGATGATGTTGTAATTCCTTGCCTCGTCCATGGTTGCTCCACGATGAACCAATGCAGGAATGATAACTTCGTCATTATAATAAGCCGGTAAACCGATACCGGTTCTTGTCAGCTCTGCCGCACGCATTAATAATGCCTTGGATGATCCATGCCACACACGGATCGATAAGGATGGCATTGGTAAAAATACATGCTCACTGGCAGTGATGCACATGAACGAAAGATCATTGGTAGCGTCTCTTCCCTGAACTGTCTGTCCACCAACGATCAGGTTCTGGAATAAGGAATATCCCGCAAAACCTTCTGCACTTGCTGCATCACGACATTTATTCAGATCATTTAATTTTACCCAGATACAGTCGATCAGTTCCTGTGCGTACTCACGGGTGAGACTGCCTTCTTTTAAATCCTTCTCGTAATAAGGATACATATACTGGTCAAAACGTCCCGGTGAAATAGAATGTCCACTGGATTCAATCTGTAATACCTGCTGGATGAACCAGAAGGACTGGCATGCTTCCTGGAAGCTTTCAGCAGGGAATTCCGGTACATTTTTACATACTCTTGCAATTGTCAGAAGCTCCTGTCTTCTTGCTGCATCTGTTTCTTTCTCTGCCATCTCTTCTGCCATTTTCGCATAACGGTTTGCATAAGTGATGACTGCATCACAGGAAATCAGGATGGATTCTAAGAAACACATCTTGGTAGAATAATCCGCATCTCCAAAATGGCAGTTCTCCATCTCTTTTCTGACTTTTTCTTTTACACCATTCAGACCGATCGCCAATACGGTTTCATACTGAACCGTTACATGTCCTACACCATTATAAAAATAGTTGCCCGGTGTAAAAAAATTATGTTTCATGGCACGGAGTGTCTCCGGTGCCATATAGGAAGTTGCCAGCTCACTGGTTGTTTTTCCTTTCCAGTAAGCATCTGCAGCTAATAATCTCTTTTTTGTTTCATCTGAAATATAGAAAGGATCAGCACTTCTTGTTTCGACTGTTTCGAATTCTGCCTCTAACCATTCATATGAAAATTCCGGATATGTCTGGCATCCTCTCGGTGCAATCGTTGTACTTCCGACAATTAATTCTTCCGGTCTGATAATGATCGGAAGATTCTTTAAAATATGTTCAAAAGAACGTGCTTTGCGCATCACTACCGGCTGACCTTCCGTAGCCTTAAATGATTCTGTGATCAGTTCCGCTCTTGCCGCCTCAATCTCAGGCATCTTTGCATACAGATGATCTACAAGTCTTTTTATACGATCCGACTTCGCAATTGGAGTACTATCATAATTTCCCATCCCACTGACATTCCTTTCCTTTTGTTCCTGCTATATCAATTGCCTTCTCACTCTCTGTATAGATTTCTAATTCGCCTCGCCCGTTTCTTTCGGATAGATGCACTGGATCCCATTCTCTTCAAATGCCTGCATCCATCTTTCATCCGGCTTCTTATCGGTTACGACTACATCCAGTCCGGTAAGTGGGCAAATATTGTAAAAACCTACTGTATCGAATTTTGACGAATCTACTGTCAGGTATACTTTCTTAGCAGACTTGATCATGCTCTGTTTAATACACCCTGTTTCATCATTGCCTTCTGTAACCCCTTTTTGGATATCCAGCCCTTTGCAGGAGAAAAACACTTTATCTGCATTATACTGCTCAATGCTGTCGGCCGCCTTTACTCCCAGAAATGACATAGAGTCTCCTTTTAACATACCTCCGGTCGAGATAATATCCCATTCTGAAATATCCGATAATTCCAGTAAATTCTCAATAGAATTGGTAATGACTGTAAGCTTCTTTTTGTTCTTAATATTCTTTGCAATAAAAACTGCTGTAGTCGATGCATCCAGAAAAATATGCTCCCCATCCTGTATCTCCTGACTGATCAGATCAGCAATCTTTTGTTTTCCGATTGAATTGGATTTCCATCTGACATTAAACGGAAGATCTATACTGCCAATCTCATTAATGACAGCACCACCATAACTCTTTATTACATGTCCGTCTTCTGCCAGCTTCTCTAAATCTCTTCGGATGGTCTCTTCTGAAACCCGGAACTGCCTGCTCAATTCACTTACAATTACCTTTTTATCCTTGTGGACCTGTTCCAGAATCTGTTTTCGTCTTTCCACTGCAAGCATAAACTAAACCTCTTTTTTCTGAATTACATGATGTATTTCATAAGTTTGTCAGAAGGACGCGGAATAACAGAACTGTCAAGGAACATTCCTCTGTCACCTGCTTCTGTTTTTGCGTGATCAATCGCTGCCTGTACAGCAGATACGCTTCCTGTAAGAGTCATATAACTCTTTCCGCACATTCCTTTTGCCAATCGTAACTCGATCAGATCGACAATTGCTGTCTTAGCTGCCAGATCTGCTGCCACGATAAGTGCTGCCACATCATATGTCTCTAAAATACCCAAAGCTTCTATTTTCTCCGGCTGTGCTGTACCGTAAATAGCAGGGAAAATAGATTCATGTGGATTTCCTAATACAAAGGTATCCATAACTTTATTAGAATATTTACCTGCTGCCACATCCACAGATGCACGGACTGCACTTAATTCACCTGCAACTAAGATCACAAATTTACCCGGACAGGTTACTTCAGCCTGTAAAATTTCTACATCCGCAGCTTTTGCCATTTCATCAGCTGCTTTAAACCCAGTAGATACTGTTGTGCATTCTACCATACCAATTGCTCTGGCCATAATTCTTTTCCTCTCTTTTTATGGATCTTACTTTCCTTTTACTACTACTTCTCTGTCGGTCACTTTCTGAACTACTCCATCGATAGAGCAATGGATTGCAACGCTTAATCCGTCTTTCGGTTCTCCGATCAACTGTCCTTTTGCTACCTGGTCTCCGACACTTACGACCGGTGTTGCAGGTGCTCCGATATGCTGGCTCATCGGGATCTTAACCAGTTTAGTAACCGGTGTCGTATCCTCAAACGGTGCCGGCTTATCATATCTTGCTAAATCTAATCTTGCTGCCAGTCTGTGAACTGGTAACTTTCTTAATTCCCTGTCTTCTAATACCGGTGCCGGTTCAACTTTTTCTACCTTGATACCTGCACCTCTCAGACCGCCTTTAAATTGCTGTATAATGGACTTTGGTGACAATCCCTGCGGACAGGCATATTTTTCACAGATTCCACATCCGCTGCAATATGCTGCATTGATAAACACACTCAGATCACTCAGATCATGATTTGCCACCGCTCTCATGACCTTATGAGGTTCGATCGGGTGTCCTAACGCATGTCTTGAACACATATCTGTACAGGTTCTGCACTGACAGCACGAAGAAGATGCTCTTCTCTTCTCAATGTCAAGATTCTTTTCCATTCTCACAACAACATGATGGTCTTTCGGTAATATAATGATCGCATTTGTTGTCTTTGTAATAACCGTATTCTCTGTTCCAAGACGTCCCATCATTGGACCACCCATCACATAGGCCGGATCCTCAACTGTTATTTTTCCCGCAAGAGAAATCGCTTCTTTTACGGTTGTTCCTAATGGAACACGCACTGTCAGTGGATGGTCGATCTCACCGACAATGGATACTAATTTATTTGTTACCGGTATATTAAGATGTACTGCCCTGTACAGGTTGTACATGGTTTCCACGTTATACACCACAACGTTTTCATCTATTGGAAGTCCGCCTGGTTTGATCACCCGTCCGGTGGCTTCATAAATTAAAACTACTTCATCTCCCATTGGATATGCCGCCTTAAGCGCACAGATCCTGACATTAGGGAAGTCTCCGATTACTTCCTCAATTGCTTTGATTGTAGTTACATATTCACTTTTAATTCCAATTACTGCTTCTTTTGCTCCAAAGCTTTCTCTTACTTCATCCAGCATCTGAATGATCTCTTCTGTATGAGTAGCCAGCAACTGTCTGTGAAGCTTTAATAATGGTTCACATTCTACACAGTTTAAAATGACTGTGTCTGCCTTTTCTGTCATCTTCGCATAAGCTGGGAAACCGGCACCGCCGGCTCCCACTATGCCATTATTTCTTGCAATATTTTTCAGTTCATCGATCAGCATATTTATTTACTCCAATCCTGTCCTTCATCAATGATTCCAACAATAGCTGCATCTATTGGTGCATCTGCCATATCACAGCCAATTCTGGCTGCACTGCCCTGTGCGACCAATACGTATTCTCCTATTCCGGCGCCAATGATATCTATTGCAACCAGGCGACTGCCGGTGTTTCTCATGCTTTCAACCGGTTCAACAATCATAAACTTGTTGCCAACTAATTTTTCACTTTTTCTCGTAGAAAACAAGCTTCCCACAACTTTTCCAATTATCATAATAACTCTCCATCGAATTTATGAATTGAAAGCCGGTCTCTGCCTAAAAAAACACAGTCCGAACTCTCTTAAAATATGATTGTCGCTAAATCGTCCTGTTTTACCTGAGAAGCATTCGCCTCATCCGTATCGATATGCATCTCTGTTGTAAAAGACTCGTCTACACGAATCTTTACCTGATCTAATACTACACCTCTCTCATTGCCCACACGTACAGATACAAAATCATTATCTTTTAATCCTGCGGCTGCAGCGTCTGCCGGACACATATGAATGTGTCTTGCTGCTACAATACAGCCTTCATCAAGGTAGATAACTCCTTTTGGACCTACTAAAGCGATCGGTGCAGATCCGGCTGTATCGCCAGACTGTCTGACCGGGGCTTTAATTCCTAATGTACGAGCATCTGTTGCAGAAATTTCTACCTGGGATTTACTTCTTACAGGTCCTAAGATACGAACATTTTCAATTGCTCTTAATTTTAATCCAACAATTGTACACTGCTCGTTGGATGCAAACTGTCCACCCATTAATTCTTTTTTCTTTGTAAGCTGATATCCCTTACCAAATAACTTTTCTACATCTTCCTGGGTCAAATGGATGTGTCTTGCAGAGATTCCTACCGGTACTTTTACGACAGGTTTATTCGAATTAGTGCTTTCCATTGCCTGTAATACCATTCTGGTAATTTCTTCTACATTATTATAAGAATTCAAGATTCACACCATCCCTTATGTAATAGTCACACAGTCAGAGCTGCCTCTAACTGTGTGCATATGAAATGTTACTTATTTAACTGTTGGTAAAATCATCTCTACATCGCCGTGTGGTCTTGGGATTACGTGTGTAGCTACTAATTCGCCTAATGTACCTGCACTGCTTGCTCCGGCTTCTACTGCAGATTTAACAGCTCCTACGTCTCCACGTACCATAACTGTTACTAATCCGGATCCGATCTTCTCTGTTCCCACTAATGTTACGTTTGCTGCTTTGCACATTGCATCTGCTGCTTCAATTGCTGCTACTAAACCTCTGGTTTCAATCATTCCTAATGCTTCTAATGCCATAATTATTTCCTCCTATTTTATCTTTTTATTTGTCTTCAGGTACAAAATCCGGTGGATCCTGCCCGAGCATTTTAGGATCGGACGAAGGTTCCGGTTTTCCTTTAAAACGGCTGGCTGATAATTCAACCATTTTCACAATTTCAGGATGTGGATTTGGAAGTATTCCAACAGATACCGGCTTCTTGATCGCATTTGTGCTTGCTGCCTCTATCGACTGTCTGACTGCTTCCACTTTACCTTCAATCACCAATGTAACCAATCTGCCACCCAGCTTGCGCTCCCAGGTTGCCAGCGATACATCTGCCGCTTTACACATGATGTCAAGTGCATCTGTTGCAGCTACAACACCCGTGATCTCCATGAATCCATATGCATTACCCATGTCGATTCTCCTTTAATCTGTCCGGCAGTTCTCATCTGACGGACAGCACGTTCTTATTTCTTAGCCTTTGAATTTTGGAAGGATTTTTTCAACATCGCTGTGTGGTCTTGGGATTACATGTGTAGCTACTAATTCGCCAAGTTTGCTTGCTGCTGATGTTCCAGCTTCTACAGCAGCTTTAACAGCTCCTACGTCTCCACGTACCATAACTGTTACTAATCCGGATCCGATTTTCTCTGTTCCTACCAAAGCTACCTCAGCTGCTTTTGTCATTGCATCTGCTGCTTCGATTGCTGCTGTAAGTCCTCTTGTTTCAATCATTCCTAATGCTTCCTGTGCCATTATAATAATCCTCCTTAAGATTTCTATCTTGTAATTATGTTATATGATTTTTTAGTTTTTATCAAGTGCGCTGACCGTCAACATTTTCTCTGTGTCCGCTGTAGGTCTTGGAATAATATATTTGGATACAATACCTGTATGAGCCGCTGCGACTGCCTCTGCTGCCCGCATTGCCTCTTCCACATCAGCGATACTGCCTCTGAATTTGATAGTGACCAAAAGCGGTACCGGTAAAGCATCTGCATTTGCCGGTTTGTTCTTGTCAAATACCTGAAGGTGTACATTTGCTGCCTTACATCCTGCATCTGCTGCAAGGAAAGCACAAACAAGCCCAAATACCTCTAACAAACCTACCGCTTCCTGATTGTCACGTGTTGTCAGATTTTCCATAATCTATCCTTTCCGAATACCCTATTTATTGACAACCGCAATTTTAAGTCCAGTCATTTCCAGGTTCTTCTTTAATGCTTCGTTAATTTCTTCTAATGGATATTTGTCAGTAATTAAGTCTGCCATTGGAAGTCCGATGCCTTTTGCTCTCTTTAAGAAATCGAATGTAGTTGCGTAATCTCTTAAAGTGTATACCCAGGATCCTACTAATGTGATCTCTTTTGAACATAAGTCAAAATGTGGATTGATCTGTGCATCACCACCGTTGATGAAGAATCCCAATTCACAAAGTCCTCCACCATTGCGGATGAATTTGTAAATGTTAGCATGTGCTTTTGGATTTCCTGTACACTGGAATGCAAAATCTGCCAGATGTCCGTCAAAGGAATCTTCTACTGCTTTTGTCAGTTCTTCAATTCCTTTATGTTCCATAAAGTTGACTGTCTTTGTTGCTCCCATTTTCAGGGCAAAATCAAGTCTTGCCTGATTGCCGTCCACAGCTGTAATGTTTTCGATACCCATTGTACGGAGAACAGCGATACAGATCAAACCGATCGGTCCGCATCCCTGAACAACTACGCGGCTGTTAAAACGAAGGATTCCGGTTGTCTTTGCTCTTTCTACTGCATGAACTAATACAGCACAAGGCTCGATCAGGATTCTGGAATCTAAGTCTAAATCACTTACATTAAATACTGTGGATCCACCACGTACTAAAATGTAATCAGAGAACCAGCCGTTCAAATGAATATCATCATCCGGAAGTAATCCGTAAACGTCGGCTCCTCCTACGTTCTGTTTGTTCAGATCGAACATTGTAATATCCGGGTTATCTTTGAAGATCATACAGGTAACAACTTTATCACCAAGGTGAAGATCTTTTCCTGCTGAGTCTTTTTTAACATTTTTACCCATTTTAACGATCTCGCCGGTTCCTTCATGTCCTAATGCAACCGGGATCAGGCTGAATGGATCTCTTTTAAATTCGTGTGCGTCTGTACCACAAACACCACAACCTTCTACTTTAACAAGGATATCATCATCCCCTACTTCCGGCATAGGAAATTCTTTAATCTCAAATTTCTCTAACTCAGTAAGCATAGCTACATGTGCGGTAGAAGGAATTCCGGTTCCGGATGCCTTAGCTGCCGGTGCTGCACCTGCAGTACTTCCAGACATCTGATCCAGGATCTGTCTTACGATTAATTCAACATCCTGCTCTTTTACTGCCATTTTTATTCTCTCCTTCTCTTATCTGATGCAAAGGCTGTCTGACATTGTACAACGTCTGCTCTTTGTAAAGCTGTGTGCAGCTGTTAAACCTTCTCCGGTTCTGGAAGCAATTGTAAATGTACAATAGCCTTCTCCACCGAATCCTAATGCTGCATAGCTTGGTCCGTTTTTAACTAAGATAGCTGTATCCAATGCTCTTGCATAAGTAGTGATGTGATCCACATTCTTGGAATGGATATGAGCTGAATGACGGTTGCCATGCTCTAACCATACTGCTGTTTCCACACCTTCTTCGAAGGATTTCACACGAACCATGCCTAAGATAGGCATCATTAATTCTTCTGCAATCAATGGATGCTCTTTCTGTCCTTCAAATACGATACAACGGATTTCCGGTCCTACATTTACACCTACCATAGCTAAAAGTGTCTGTGCACTTCTACCAACACATTTTCTGTTTAATGCTCCCTTTGGTGTAAATACTGTCTGGACTAATTTATCCTGGATTTCTTTGCTTGCCAGATAGCAGCCGTTTTCAGAGATCATGTAGTTCATTAATTCATCTGCAACGCTGTCTACTGCAACGATTTCTTTCTCAGCGATACAAGGAAGGTTGTTATCAAAAGTACATCCGTTCACGATGTCCTGTGCTGCCCTTCTGATATCTGCTGTTTCATCTACCAATACAGGCGGGTTACCGGCACCTGCACCGATTGCTCTCTTTCCTGAAGAAAGTACTGCTGTTACTACTCCAGGTCCACCTGTTGCTACTAATAAATGAATCGATGGATGTTTCATCATAATCGCACTTGTATCAAGTGTCGGAGCTTCCACTGTAACTGCGATATTATCAGGACCGCCGGCTTCAATAGATGCCTCGTTGATCATGTTGATCGTATAAATTGTTGTTTTCTTTGCATTTGGATGTGGGTTAAATACAACTGTATTTCCACCTGCAAGCATTCCGATACAGTTGCAGATAACTGTTTCAGATGGGTTTGTTGCCGGTGTAATGGCTCCGATCACTCCGAAAGGTCCCATTTCTACTAATGTAAGTCCCCTATCACCTGACCATGCAATTGTGCTGATATCTTCTGTACCAGGCACTTTATCTGCGGTAAGATGATGTTTAAGGATCTTATCCCCCACATTACCCATTCCTGTTTCGTTAACACCCATGTTTGCTAAAATTTCTGCATTTTCATGTGTTTTTTTACGGATCAGGGAAATGATCTGTTCTCTCTGATCCAAGGTCATGGTGCAAACTTTCTTCTGTGCTTCGATAGAAGCATTGATTGCATCATTCATATCCTTAAACACACCATGCATACCGGATACGCTTCCGGAAATCTGCATATTTGCCATGACTTTCTGTACGATGTCATGTACCATGCGTTCATCTACAGACACTTTATTACCTCCTTCAATGCGGATGCCCCATAGGCTGCCAGGTCTGAATCCTCCTGCGCACTGCCGCCAGAGACCCCAAGGGCACCGATCATGGTCTTACCGACCATTAGCGGTTCTCCGCCTCCTAAAATCATTACTTTGCCATTATTGCTAAACTGTAATCCATACAGATCCTGTCCCGGCTGGCAAAGTCTGGACAATTTTGCCGTCGACATCTGAAATGCTGTAGAAGTATAAGTTTTATTCACTGCAACATCGAAGCTGCCATGATAAGCACCATCCATGCAATGAACAGCGATAGGTCTTCCTGAAGCATCCGATACAGCAACAACGACAGCAAGTCCCATTTCTGCTGCTTTTTCTTCTACAGTCTCTATTAACTTCACTGCCAGTTTTAAAGACATAACCTCTTTTACGATAGCGTCGCCGACAATATTGTTAATTATTTTTTCCAGATTATTTTCATTCATATTATTTTAAAGATTCTAATACTTTTTTCGTAATAGCTGCTACTAATTCCTTGTTATCATCAACCTGTGCAGAAGAGCTGCATCCGCCACCACAGTTATGGCAGTTTTCTTTTCCTTTGTTCTGGCAAAGGTTTGCAGGATGACGTCCCGGAAGTCCCATTTTTCTTCTGATCTCATATAATTTAGCGATCTGTTCTTTATCGAATTCTTTTGGTCCGCCAAGCTGTTTTGCTTTGTATAATAACTCAGCATAGAACTCAACAGATTCCATCTTCATATATGCAGCCATAAGGTCTGTAGACCATGTCAATGCACCGTGGCTCTCTAACAATACAGCATCAAAGTGCTCTAAGTATGGCTCAACTGCATCCGGAATCTCCATTGTAGAAGGTGTTCCATAAGGTGCGATTGGAACACATCCTAATGCGATAACTGCTTCCGGCATGATCGGCTGTGTTAAAGGAATACCAGCAATTGCAAAGCTTGTTGCAAATGTTGGATGTGCATGAACTACAGCTCCTACGTCAGGTCTCTTTGCATATACTCTCATATGCATCTTGATCTCAGATGATGGCTTGAATCCTTTGTTTGCCTGGATCACATTACCCTGTGCATCTACTTTGCAGATGTACTCCGGTGTCATAAATCCTTTGGAAACGCCTGTTGGTGTGCATAAGAATTCATTGTCGTTCAGTTTTACAGAGATGTTACCATCGTTTGCTGCAACCATGTTACGGTCATAAATTCTCTTTCCTACATCACACATCATTTTTTTGATTTCGTATTCGTTCAGTGCCATTTTTTGTTCTCCTTTTTGGTTTTTATTTATTTGATTATTTTATATCAGGATATAAAATAACAGTTCGGATTTAATTGGTCCCTTCTTCCCAGGGCATTACCTCTCCCGGTTCCCGGAGGTATTCCAAAATATCAGAAACTCCTTCACCGGTCTTGGAGTTCACATAGAAAATTGTCTTGCAGCCGGCATTCTGTAACCATCTGGTCGCAAGTTCGGTATCTGCATCTTCTTTATCGATCTTGGTCACGATCCCTATCACATCCCGGTTCACCATGCAGGTGATATTCGGCGGATATAAGGAAAACGGTTCTGTCGATGATGCCAGAAGTCCTACCACATCAGCTTCGTAAGAATATAACGCCAATGCTCTTCCAAGCTTTCCTGTCTGCAGATATTCCCCCGGTGTGTCTATGATCACGTCATAATGATTAATGTACTGTGTCTTCTTATATGTAATCTTCTCACCCCGAAGTGCCTGTGTCAGGGTTGTCTTCCCTGCTTCACTGCGTCCCATTAAAATGATTTTCTTCATATATATCACTTACGTGCGGGTTACAGGTGTGACTGCGTACCCCAGCGTATTCTCCACATACTGCAAAATCGCCTGAATCGATGCCTCTACTTCTGACACTGTGCCTGTCACGATCACCGACCCCGAAAATCTGTCTACAAACCCAAGCTCTACACCGGCTGATTTAATTCCTATATCTGCCATGATGATCGCCGTCTCTGCCGGGCTGACCGTCAGGACGCCGATCGCAGCTTTCGCATATTCCACAGCAGGATTCAATCCCAGCTTCTGGTAAAGTATCGGATCCGGGTTGGCAATGATATGTGCCAAAGTAATCTGTTTACCAGGAACTAATTCCTGTATGATCCTTTGTTTGTTTTCCATGCTTCGTCCTCTCTTATCCCAATGACAGGATTCTCTTTATTCCGATACTATGATTATATTATGGTTTATTTATAAAGTCAACAGAAAACAACATTTTCTTTTGATTATTCCTCTTTATTTTTCATTATACATTATGTTTTATGTTGTTTTCACGCTTATTTTTAGTTGTTTTTATTGTTTTCTTCTTGTTTTATCTTTGTTTTTTCAAATTTCATATTGGAAAATAGTTTTTTATAGGTTATAATTATGGTAAAGTTTTTTGTTTTATCCAGATTTATTGTCAGATTTTATAAGTCAAATATTGTTTATTTATATTTTCTTGTAATATCGCACAAATTTGCAGTGTATTTTCAGAAAGGTTTCTTTATGATAAATAGTAATACTTTTTCAAATTTTAACAGTAAATATCCCATTTATGCTGATTTGCACACGCACAGTATCAGCAGCGGACATGGTTCAGAAGACACCATCACAGACATGATCCGGTGCGCTTCCGAATCAGGACTTTCTCTTTTCGGCATTTCCGATCACGGTCCTGCCACTTCATCTTCTGCAAAGTCTTCTTATTTCCAAAGCCTGAAATTGGCAGACCGGGATCGTTTTGGAATCAGAGTGCTTTATGGTGCAGAATTAAATATTATAAATACCTCAGGCGATGTTGATCTGGATGATGAGATCTTATCCGCATTAGATTATGCGATCATCAGCATTCACCCACCGATTTTCAAGCCTTACCATGATAAAGATCTCTCCTCTGCATATATCCGCGCAATGGATCATCCTAAAGTCCGTTTTTTAGGGCATATTGATGATGCACGTTTTCCGGTAGATTTCGAATACCTGCTTGAGATTGCCAAAGAAAAACATGTTTATCCGGAAATTAACAATGGTTCTCTCATGCCGGACGCTTACCGCATAAACGGTCAGGAAAACTGCCGCAGGATTTTAAGCATATGTAAAAAGCTGGATCTTCCTGTTCTCCTCTCCAGCGACAGCCATGGCAAGAAAAACATCGGAAATATGCAGTATATTTTTCCTCTGTTAGAAGAACTTGATTTTCCTGCTCATTTAGTTTTAAATTCTGATTTATCCGTTCTATCAGAAATTATCCGGTAGCTGTTTCTTCTATATATACTGTTTTTTCGTCCTATTAAAGAATTTCATTTTGTAACAGCAAAAAGGAGCATCGCTTATCACTGTCCCCAGTCATTTTGCGATACTCCTTTTATATTTGGCATTAATTTAGAAGAAATAAATAGGCATTGCGTCTCCAACACCAAAGGTTTCATTTTCTTCCGGTTCACGATCCAATACCTGATCGGATTTCTGATACTCGATCATCTGCATCACTTCTTTTGAAGTTCCGGAAATCACTTTACTTGCCGTTACAACTTTTGTTTTCGCTGTCGTTTTTGCTGTTGTTCTTTTTGTTTCTTTTGGTACTGATGTATTGTCTGCTGCTTTTGATGCTCTGGCCATACTTCCTTTACCTACTGCCATATTCCATGACCTCCCTTGCTAATTGTTGAAATTCCTTTGCGCTTCTTGTACTCTTCTTGTATACCGAAACCGGTACAGAGTTATCCTGTGCCCACTCGACAGAAGTATCAACATGGATGAATGTTTCAAATACATTTATATTATCATAGCCTGCCAGGATTTCTCTCGTCTGCTTATAATAATTCTTTCTTTCATCTACTTTTGTGATCAGTACTCCCATAATCTTTGCTTCTGTCATTTCAGAGATTCCATTTAAAAAATCAAACATATTTGCCAGTCCGAACAATCCCCATGGGGACGCCTCCACAGGAACGATCACGTAATCTGCTGCGCATAAAATATTGATTACCCACGTTCCAAGAGTCGGAGGCGCATCGATCAGGACATAGTCATAAAGTTCTTTTTCATAAATGCTGCGCAAGCACTTTTTCAACACATACTCTCTCTGTATCATTGTAAAAAGCTCGTATTCTATCTGGCTCATCAAAGTCGAGGACGGAATCAGATCCAGATTCTCATATGGCGTATGTACGATATATCCACTTAAATCCCGTTTGTTTTTTATTGCGTAGTATAAATTCTCCTCACATTCCGCCATTTCAAGAACCCGTTCTTCATCAAAGAAGGAGAGTGAGAGATTTAACTGCATATCTCCATCGATCAAAAGAACTTTTTTCCCTGCACATGCCAGTTCGAATGCTAAATTAGCACATGTTGTCGACTTTCCGCTTCCCCCTTTGTTGTTTGTAAAACAGATCGTTTTTGTTTTACAGCCTGCCATTTATCTTACCATGCCTTCCTTACTTTACAAAATATTATTTCTTTTAGTAGATTTTAATCTCAAAAGAATCAGCAACACAGTTTCTTGCTTCTTTTAAGTCTGCAAATGTTCCATCTTCCAACATCTGAGACAAAATATTTCCGATAGCAGTTGCCTCACCAGGGCCTGCATGAACTCCCACTCCTGTATATTTTGCAGTCAGTTCATTCAGATATGCCGCATTGGAACCACCACCGATAATATTGATCTTGTCATATTTCACGCCTGTGATCTTCTGGATTTCCTCCAGCTTCTCAGCATAGCATTTTGCCAGAGAATTATAAATCACGCTTGCGAGTGCCGGTAACGTCTCAGGAACCTCCTGATTCGTTTTTCTGCAATAATCTTTTACTGCCTCCACCATATCATCAGGAGAAAGGAAGCTTGAATCCTGACAGTCAACAACTGTCTGGATTGTCTCATGGGAAGCCTGTTCGCACAAATCACCATAAGACATATCCGGAGCCAGCTGGTTACGTACAGACTGGATCATCCAAAGTCCCATAATGTTAGCAAGATAGGTAATCTTTCCGCCATATCCGCCTTCGTTTGTGAAGTTTGCCTCTTTACTCTTTGGTGAGCAGTTCGCTTCCGCCATTTCCACCCCCATTAATGACCATGTTCCCGAACTGATATAACAGGTATCTTCCGCATTGGTAGGAATTGCCATAACTGCAGATGCCGTATCGTGTGTAGGTGGCAGTACTACCTTACAATCATATCCTACTAATTCCCTCACTTCATCCGTCAGGTTTCCGATCGTTGTACCCGGCATCAATACCTTCTGGAAAATTCCTCTTGGGAATCCCAACATATCGATCAGTTCATAATCCCAGTCTTTTGTTACAGGGTTTATCAACTGGGAAGTTGTCGCTTCTGAATATTCCTGTACTTTCTTTCCGCTCAATTTAAAATGGAAATAATCCGGGATCATCAGCATTGCATCTGCTTTTTCCAGATATTCCGGATGTGTCTTTTTCACTGCCATCAGCTGATAAATCGTGTTATAGATTGCTTTCTGGATACCGGTTCTTGCATATAGATCATCTTCTGAAATAATCTTATACACTTCCTCATCCATTCCCTCTGTTCTGTGATCGCGATAACCAACTGTCTGTCCAACAATATTATCTTCTTTGTCTAAAAGTACAAAATCAACACCCCATGTGTCAATACCTACACTTACCGGAATTTTGCCGATTTCTTTACATTTTTTCATTCCGGCAATAATCTCATTGAATAATCTGTCAACGTCCCAGCAAAGCGTTCCATCTACATGATCCATTCCATTCCAGAAACGATATACTTCTTCTAATACGATCTTGCCATTTTCAACACTGCCTAAAATATGTCTTCCGCTGGAAGCACCAATATCAATCGCCAAAAAATATCTGCTCATATTTCCCCCATTTTTTAAAAAATCCCGAATATTTTTTCTCTAAATGCCTTGTATAATGTCTCGTAATCCGTATAACCTATTTTGCTATTTTTGAAACTGCTGCCCCATGTCTCGCACAAGGTGTCCGCAAGCAGTTTTGCATATTCATGGTTTCTCTTCAGAATAGCTGGGAACACATAATAGATCATGAAAAAATTAAGATCCGCCTGTACGGTACCCTTTATCTTTCCTTTCACTTCATATCGGCTCTTTACAGCTTCCACAAACACCTCTGCAATCTCTTTTGCTGCTTTTTCCGGGTCACCTTTATCCAAATAAGCTTCCATCTCCAAAAAATAGGCTTCATTTGCCGCCATAAAGTTTTCCATGTTTTCTTCATACTTCTGTTTTTTCAGCCTTCTCATCTTCTTTTCCATATCATCAAACATGGATTCAACCTGATATAACATAAAACCTGTCCCTCGCCTTCTGTTGCATTTCCTTTAATTTATATCCAGGAAGAGTGCAAAAGCCCTCTCCCTTTTTATCATCCGGATCTTAATCCACCACAACACCCTTCTGTAACATAATATTTGCATAAAGAGCTGTTTCACCGGTTGCAATGATCGCATACACTTTCTTTGCTTCATCATAGAACGCAAAACGTTCAATATTTCCAACTGCGTCTGCGCCTCTGTCATCGTATTTTGCAATGATCTCTTTATATGTATCCCAGATTGGTGTTTCAACGTTATCACCCGGCATTACTTCCATAAGATTTACAGGTTTCTCAACATAGGTATCCAATGGGAATACCTGTAAAATGGCATCTAAAATTTCCGGAACGCCATGTCCGTCGCAACGGATAACGATTGCATCTTTACCCATAGATTCTGCCGGGAAATTTCCGTCAGAAATAACCAGTCTGTCACTATGTCCCATTTCTGCTAAAACTTTTAATAATTCAGGTGAAAGAATTTTTGGAATTCCTTTTAACATTTGTATACCTCCCATAGTATATATTATTTTCTATTATAATACAATTTGCACAACAAAAAAAGTGTTCGTTGTACTTATTTTATGAAATTTTAATACAATTTGTTGTTGCCGTGTGAACAGTAACTACAAATTCTGTATTTCTGAACCCATACTGTCAAAAAGGGACCGGATAAATCCGATCCCTAATTTTTACTTATTCACTTTAATCCATCAGAGATACAGATTAGTCGTAAAGGTTTGGAGCGATATCTTCGTCTTCCATATTGTCTGCATTGTACCAGTAACCATCCATAGGGATATCTTCTACTGTTTTACCATTGCAGACATCTACTAATGTGTAGATAGTTTTGTAACCCATCATTAATGGAGACTGTGTTACAGAACCGATTAATTTGCCATTGTTGATAGCAGCTTTCTGTGGTGTACCAGCATCGAATCCAACACCGATGATTCCTTCTGCAGGATCTGTTGCTAATTTGTTTAATGTTTCGTTAGCTGTGATAACACCTTCAGCTGTTGTCTGGTTAGAACCAAAGATAGCGATTGTATCAGCTTTTGACATGATCTTGTTTGCTTCTGTAGCTGCTAAGTCTACAGTTGTCTGAGCTGGAACACCTACTTCGATGATAACTTCTGCTGTTTTCTCATCACCCTTGTCAGAGCAGTTATTTACATAGAACTCATTACCAACTACTGCAACTTTTTTGCCATCTGCTGTACAAAGTTTGATCATTTCATCAATGAAACCAAGTCCACGTTCCTGAATGTTAAGAGCTGTAGCATCCTGGTTAACTTCACCAATTCTAACTGGTTTGTCTGCTGTAGCTGCTGCAACAACATCTTTGATCACCGGATACATATTTGTAGCTGCGCACGCACCTGCTGCTTTGTTATCTGTTGCAACAGTTGCTACTACAGATCCTTCTGGAGCATCAGATACACCTGTATCAAAACAAACTACCGGAATACCAGCATTTAAAGCTGCTGTAAGGGAGTCAAGTACGGATTTTGTATCACATGCTGCCAAACCAATTCCGTCTGGAGCTTTCTGGATAGCATCGTTTAACATCTGTACCTGATCAGCGATATCAGATTCGTTTGCTGGTCCGTTAGCATTTGCTGTAACACCTAATTCTCCACAAGCTGTTTCGATACCTTTAACAGCTGCCTGCCAGTATGTAGCCTGGAAACTCTTTACGATCACTTCGAAGTGATAATCGCCACCTGCTGTCTCAGCCGGTGCTGCTGCTTCCTCAGTAGAAGCTGCCGGTGCTTTTGTGTCCGGTGTAGTAGCTGGAGTTTCCTCATTAGTTCCTCCACATCCTACCATTGAGAGTGTCATTGCTGTACCAAGTACAATTGCCAAAATTCTCTTTTTCATTTTTTAATTCCTCCTTTAGGGTTTAAATGATCTATATGAAGTCCGCCGACATCATATCATAAATAATTTATTTTTTCTTTTTTACAACATCGATCAATACAGCGCCGATTAAAACAAGACCTGTAAAAATCTGCTGCCAGTTTGCCTGTAATCCAATGAATGGCAAACCAACTTTCATAAGTGTAATGACTAAAACACCAAGGAATGCTCCTGTGATCGTACCAACACCACCGCTGGCAGATACGCCTCCGACAATCGCTCCACCGATAGCATCCAGCTCGAATCCTGCTCCTGAACCCGGATAAATTGTTACGTATGTTGCTGAATATGCAATTGCTGCAAGTCCGGCAAAGAAACCGGAGATCACATATGCAAACACATGATAAAATTTAACATTTACACCAGCTAATTTTGTTGCTTCTTTATTACTTCCGATAGCAATTGTATAACGTCCGATCTTCGTATGTTTTAATATAAAATTCATAAGAAGAACAAGCACTACAACAACTACAATACCAATTGGAATTACCTTTCCATTTACCGTAAACCTGAAAATCTTTCTGAACCATCCTTCCGGCTCTAAGGAAGACGGCCAGGAAACACCAAATCCGCCACTGAGTAAAGAACCAAGACCTCTTGTTATCATGCAGGTACAAAGAGTTGCAAGGAAAGGTGGCAGATCCATAATGGCTACCAGCAAACCATTTAAAGCACCAATCAGAATACTGAGTACCAGACATGCGATCAATGCTACCACTACAGGCACATCTTTGTGTACGATCAGATATCCACCAAACAGGGAATAACAGATCAGACCTGTACCAATCGAAAGATCTACACCGCCGGTGATCAATGTGAATGTTACTCCGATCGCCATAAGCGCAATGTAGTAAGACATATCTAATACGCTTACAAATGTTGAATAAGTTCTAAACGTAGGACTAAGAATACTGAAGAGTGCAACCATCACAATGATGATGCCGACTACCATGGCTTCACGTCCATTTATTTTACCAAAGTTTGTTTTCTTTGACATCTTCCTTCTCCTCCTAATCGATCTCGCGAGTTGCAAGATTCATAATCTTTTCCTGAGTTGCTTCCGCAATACCAATCTCACCTGTTTTCTTGCCTTCGCACATAACCACGATACGATCACTCATACGCAGGATTTCTGTCATCTCAGACGAGATCATAATAATGGATTTACCTTCTGCCGCCAATTTGTTCATTAATTTATAAATCTCATTCTTGGCACCTACGTCAATACCTCTTGTAGGCTCATCGAAAATAAGGATATCACTATCACGGGTCAGCCATTTTGCAATAACTACTTTCTGCTGGTTACCACCAGATAAGTTCACAACTAATTGATCCACACTAGGAGTTTTTGTTGCCAATGCATCTACATATTCCTGTGCCACTGCCGCTTCTTTCTTCCTGTTAATGAAAATACCTCGCATAAACTGATGTACAGTAGCCATTGTCGTGTTTTCAGCGACAGTCTTCTGAACAGCTACTCCGTACCGCTTTCTATCTTCTGAAAGATATCCGATACCACACTTAACAGCATCTTGTGGACAGTTGATCGTCACTTTCTCACCGTTAACATATATATCTCCGCTCTCTTTCGGATCTGCTCCGAATAAAGCTCTGGCTGTCTCTGTACGCCCCGCTCCCATCAGACCGGAGAAACCAAGGATCTCACCCTTGTGAAGTTCAAAGCTTACATCCTGCACCATCTTGCCTGCATTCAGATGTTCTACTTTTAACACAACCGGTGCATCCTCCGGCACAGCACTTTCTGTCTTAGGATCTTCGTAAATAACACGACCAACCATCATGTTGATGATGTCTTCTTTTGTACATTCATTTGTGATCAGTGTACCAACATATGTACCATCTCGCATGACTGTAACACGGTCTGTGATCACTTTGATCTCATCCATACGATGTGATATATATACCATCGCAATGTCTTTTTTCTTCAGATCCCTGATGATTTTGAACATTTCTTCAATCTCTGCCTCTGTAAGTGCTGCGGAAGGCTCATCAAAGATAATTACCTTTGCATCAAAGGAAACCGCTTTTGCGATCTCACACATCTGCTGTTTTCCGACTGTCAAATTGGACATTTTTTCTTTTGGATCAATGTCCACGTTCAACCTATCGAACAATTTCTTTGCTTCTTCATTCATCTTCTTATCATCGATTGTAATTCCTTTCTTGAATTCACGACCGATAAATAAGTTCTGTGCCACTGTTAAATGACCAAGCATGTTCAGCTCCTGATGCACGATCACAATACCTGCATCCTGCGCTTCTCTTGTATTTTTGAATTCAACTTCTTTTCCTTCATATGTAATAGTACCGGAATCTTTTTTATAGATACCTGTCAATACTTTCATCAATGTGGATTTACCAGCACCATTTTCACCCATCAGAGCGAGAACTTCTCCTTTTCTCACTTCCAGATCGACATGATCCAATGCATGGACACCAGGGAAAGATTTATCAATACCTTTCATTGTTAAAATAATATCACCCATTATTCTTACCTATCCTTTCTTCGTACTATCACTAATTCTTTCTACGTCTTGCAGATACGTCTGCATAAACAGCTGCAATAACAATAATTCCTGTAATAATGAACTGATAGTCTTTTGAGAATCCAAGAGCAAGAATACCCTGCTGTAACAGAGAGATGATAAGTACACCAATTACAGTACCGCCAATAGATGCCAAACCACCCGCCATGGATGTACCACCCATTACACATCCGGCAATCGCTTCATTGTTATACTGATCACCATAACCAGGCTGTACAGTTGTGTAAGCACCAACATAGAAGATAGCTGCTATACCAACCAGAATTCCACAGATAACATATGCCAGCATTTCCCATTTCTTTACATCTACGCCAGAAAGTCTGACTGCTTCTTTATTACTTCCAAGGCAGAGGATATAACGACCAGCCTTTGTCTTGTTTAATACAACTCCACAAATAATTGCTGCAGCGAGGAAAATAATAAGTCCTGTCGGAACATTTCCTGCTTTTACAAAATTTCTATACCAGCCATTAGCATCTGAAGACTGCGGCCAGCTCACAGACTGTGTTTTTGTAAATACAGCTGCAATACCTTTTGCAATGTTCATGCTTGCCATTGAAACAATAAATGGTGGTATTTTCCAGTATGCCACAAGATATCCGTTAAAAATACCAAACAGAAGACCGATCACCACGCTTAAGATCAATGCAGCAGCCATTGGTATTCCATGTGTCAGAAAACTGTAACCAGACACCAATGCACAACAGAACATTACTGGTCCGATAGAGAAATCAATACCGCCTGTTGCAATAACGAATGTTACTCCCAGGGAAAGGAATCCCAGAAAATAAACATAGTTCATTGTGTCCATGATACGGGACATTCCAAAGAACTTTCCTCCGGTCAGTAATCCAAATGATAAGTACATTACCAGCATTACAAGAACCAGAATAATTCTGTTAAAGCCCACTTTTTTTACAAATGCGTTTTGTTTAATTTTTTCCACTTACTTTTACCTCCATAGTTGACTGCATAACAAAAATCACGCACCTCAACTCGCTTTTATTGTTAATAGTATATAATCGATTTGGCTTTCAGTCAAGAAATTGCCGACATTTTTCACAAATACAGGCTAAGTAATGAATATATTTTCATTTTTTTGCACAATACGTTATATTTTATTTTTTTAGTAAATATCCTTGTTTTCATGTCATGCATATTGTACAATAACCGGGTACGAAATAATCTATAAAATTATTACGGAGGTTATCATGAAACGATTACGAAAATCTGTCATTCTGCTTTTTCTCATTGCAATGTGTCTTTTCATCTGCAGCTGTGGACAATCAAAAAAAGCTGAATGTCCTTTCACAGAAATCACATGGGAAAATACTCTTGACGAGGTATTAGCCCTGGAGGGAGAGCCTTTGGACTCTTATCCTTCCACTTATTCCGGAACCACTTATACTTTTAGTAAAGATTTTCATGACATGTCAGGAACCATCAAATATATGTTCGATGACAATGACAGGCTAATGAGTATGGCGTGGTTGTATATTCCAGAGTCAAAAGATGATCTGGAAAACGTTTATCAAACCCTTTGTGATGAAACTACCCAGGCGTATGGCGAGAGCGGTTTCGATTCCGATATGGGAACCGCCAAAGGTAATGTATGGTATCTGGAAAGTGGAAACATCATTGTCGGTGTTATGTCAACAGGAGTCAACGAAGCTGTCCAGTACCAGTTTCTCCATCCGGATGTGTCAAACGAAAAGCCACAGTAAATCAATCTGCACTATTATGATCCATGCAAGTCCTTCATTAGGCAAAATAAAAAAGTCGGGAATCGGTTTTCAGATTCCCGACTTTTTTGTCTGATTTTTATTTCTTCGTCTAATGACTATTTGTACATTGGTCCATATACTGCACATGCTCTGTAATCAGCGCCTTCTTTATCCATTCCAAATGCATCCCATGCTTTTGGTCTGAAGATATCCTTGTCTGCTACGTTGTGCATAGCTACTGGAATTCTTAAGATGGAGCAGAGTGTGATCAGATCCGCACCAATATGTCCATAAGAAATCGCACCATGGTTAGCACCCCAGTTATTCATTACTTCATAAGCTGTCTTGAATGCAGAACCTTCTTTGCCATCACATCTTGGAGCAAACCATGTAGATGGCCATGTGTAGTCTGTTCTCTTCCACAGAGTATCAGAAACATCTGCAGGGAGTCCTACTGTCCATCCTTCTGCGATCTGCATAACAGGTCCTAATCCTTTTACAAGGTTCAGGCGAACCATTGTTGCAGGCATTGTAGCTGTTGTCTCGAATCTTGAAGAGAATCCGCCGCCACGGAAGTATCCGTTGTCAGCTGCACACCATGTTGTAGCTGCCATGATCGCATCCTGGTCTTCTTTTGTCACTTCATACCAAGGCTTCATGGTCTGATTGCCTTCGGCATCTCTTGCTTCAGCATTTGCATCTAAGCAGCATGCTCCGGAGTTGATCAGGTGGATCACACCATCAGCCTCTTTTGCTACACCTTCAATATCGTATCCTGTTACTCTCTTAATAGCATCTCCGCTCCAGTATGTACGGACATCTGCGAACATCTGTGCTCTGTTTGTCAATAATTTCATGAATAACATACCTAATCCGTTAAGTACGTCGTTCTCTGTCGCAAGAATGTATGGCTCTCTTGCTCCGTTCCAATCGAAGGATGTATTTAACACAGCCTCAGCGAAGTCGCCGTTCGGATAGAAGTCTGTCCACTGTCTCTGTCCCTGGAAGCCGGCAGCAAGTGCGTTGTGTCCAACTGCTTCTTCTTCGCAGCCTTCCGGAAGATTCTTGTTACCATTCATAAGGTCTTTGATGATAACTGCCATCTTAACAGCAAACTCGAACTGTTCTTCTTTTTCTTCATCGCTCTTTCTTACGAAATCAGGGTTCTTGTCATAACCCATCTTGCATTTTTCTTTTGCCCATGTAAGAGCTTTCTGGAATTCAGCTTCATCATAAATTCCTTCTGTCATACGACGGATAATCTCTACTTCGTCTACAGACTCTACTCTCATTCCAAGGTAAGACTCCATGAAATCAGAATCAATGATAGATCCGCCGATACCCATACAGATGGAACCGATCTGTAAGTAAGATTTGCCTCTCATAGTTGCTGCTGCAACTGCTGCACGTCCAAATCTTAATAATTTTTCTTTAATGTCATCTCCGATTGTAGAATCGTCAGCTTCTACTACATCATGTCCGTAGATACCGAATGCCGGAAGACCTTTCTGTGCATGTGTTGCCAGAACACTTGCAAGGTAAACAGCACCTGGTCTCTCTGTTGCATTAAGACCCCAGACACCTTTGATCGTTGTAGGATCCATATCCATTGTTTCAGAACCATAGCACCAGCATGGTGTTACTGTAAGAGTAATAGCCACTCCTTCTCTTCTGAACTTTTCTTCACATGCTGCAGCTTCTGCAACACGTCCGATCGTTGTGTCAGCGATCACAACTTTTACAGGTTCACCATTGGAATACTTAATGTTCTCCTCGAATAATTTTGCTGCTGCTTTTGCCATACCCATTGTCTGGTCTTCAAGACTCTGGCGAACCTTGATCGGTCCTCTACGTCCGTCGATCGTAGGTCTGATACCAATTACCGGATATGCACCGATTAATCTGCTCTCTGCCATAATGTAATTCCCCCTTAACTTTTTTGCCCACAGGCATTTGTTTAATTTGAATTATAGTGTTTGCACACCAAAAACAAAAGTGTTATACTATAAAAAAGCAGTACAATATTCACTTCTTTTACTATGGGGACAGAATTTTATGAAATATATTGATTATCAGGAAAGAGCGCAGCAGGGAACCTTTAATTTCCCTATTGCTTTTTATCACCAGACACCGCACAGCCCACGCTATGACATGCAGTATCACTGGCATACACAATATGAAATTATTCGTATCATCTCGGGTACATTCCAGCTGAAACTGGAAAAGTCGACAATGCTTTGTCAGGCTGGCGATGTTATTTTTATCACCAGCGGAATGCTTCATGGAGGCACTCCGCATGACTGTATTTACGAATGCATCGTGTTTGATCTGCAGATTTTATTGAAGAATAATCACGCATGTTCCCGGATCATCAGGGACATTATCGATCAGAAGATCACGGTCAATACCCGCCTCTCAGAGACTTCTGAGACAGTTCCTGCCATAGTCCATGACCTTTGCCATGCTTTATCCAGCAAAAAGACAGGTTATGAATTTATGGTACAAGGCTACCTGTATCACCTTCTGGGGACGATTATCCATGAACATTTGTACGAGCAGGCACACCAGAATATCATTTCTGCAGAGCGGATCTCTTCTGTTAAGAATGTGCTTACTTTTATATCCGATAATTACAGCAATAATATCAGTCTGGACGACCTGTCCCGCATTGCCGGCATGAATCCCAAATACTTCTGCCGCTATTTCCGCAGCCTGACAGGGCGTACTCCGATCGACTATCTGAATTATTACCGGATCGAATGTGCCAGTGAGATGCTTTCCACAAAGGATATCACTATCCGGGAAGTTGCTATCTCCTGCGGATTTAATGATGAAAGTTACTTTATAAAAACATTTAACAAATACAAGGGGATCACTCCCAAACAGTTTATGAAATCACCTTTTTAGATGATATACTGTTCATTCCAGATAACTGCCGTTTTCATCGGTGCCCCTTTTGCATATATTTTATTTTCATATGCATTCACCGGATCTTCGGTAAATTCGTCTTTATCGATCAGCTCTACGATTTCATCATAGCAGCTGTCCAAGAGAATGCGGATCGCCTCTTCCATATGATCCTGCCGGAAATTAATGGAACCAAAAATCACCTGATTTTTAAATCCAAACGGCATCGTATCAAATGTAATTTCCGGTCCTAACGAAAACGAATTATAAATCCCATTACAGCCCAGCACGCCATAGCGGAATGCGATCTCATGTTCGATCGCAGCTCCGCTGGAACCGATAAATACCGTTGCAGTGCCACCTAATTTTTCCCGGATCGCATCTGCAAGTTCTTCGTTTGTGTCAAAAGCACTTCTCACATAAGATGCACCCGCCTGTTTTAATGCAAAGGAAACCTTCGGACTGCTCTCTTCACTTCTTGCCACAAATACGATCTTCGCATCCGGATAACGCTGATGGATCAGATCTCCAATGAACATTCCGGTTGTTCCAAGACCAAAAATACATACTCTGTCAAATGTCTCTTTTCTGGCAATCTCCCTCGCTTCTGCTTCGCTGCATTTATATTGTGCCATTTTCACCCTGAAATTCTGTGCTTCCCCGATATCCTCCATCCGTTCTCTCTGAAAGATCATGCAGGCATATGGATCGCTAAACACAAGCTTTTTACATATTGAAAGCGGTATTTTTCCATCCTTCACATATCCGTCCGGTATTTTCAGAAGCATATTCGGATTATAATAGTTTTTATCAGAAAATAACCCATCTGCCTGATCGCATCCGTACTCAAAATAAGTTTCTTCTTCGGTATATCTCGTAGGATCATAGCTGTTTCCACCACGAATCAGCACTATGGCAAAGCGGTTTTCATTCGGAACCCATACAACCCCTTCATGACCATTGATCAGTCTGTTGCAGCCTTCCGGAAACTTCTGTTTTAAATTCCCTTCCCGCCCCATATTCATAAGAGTGTAATCTGTACCGCAGAATCCTACAAAAACACTTTCTGCGATAATTCCTTCCTTCTCTTCCTCGCCTCTTAATCTCCTTCTCGGAATGTTGTGGATCTCCACATCTCCGTACACTAATGGTTTTTCTTCACTGTTCTGAAAATACGTACCTTTTACGATCATGCTGCTCCTCCTTGCTTATTCCACCATATTTCTTATTTTTTCCGGGACTTCTAACTCTTCAAATCCATAAAATGCTCTTGCATTTTCTCCCAGAAATTTTATCTTTTCTTCTTCTGATAATTCCGTTGTTTTTTCTATAAAATCCTTACTCATATCATAAGTAATGGCTGTCATTGTGCGCGGATAATCGCTTCCCCACATTAATTTGTCAATCCCGCAAATATCGATCGCTGTACGGATTGCTCTCACCGCTGACGGATATGGATAAAATTCTTTGTGGAATAACCAGGTGATCCCGCCACTTTCGATATAAACATGTTCATGCTTTGCCAGTGCGATCTGTTTTTCCCATCCGTCTGTTGTAACCATTCCAAAATGCCCGATAGCCATACGAAGATCCGGATATGTTTCGATCAACTGCTCCATTGCGTCTGTCTGCGCATCCCCATCTGCCATATCAATGGAAATAAACTTCTTCAACCGTTCTGCTTTTTCAAAAATTTCTTTATGATGCAGCAGATTCTGATCTTTCAATCTGCCTGCACAAATTTTAATTCCATCAAATTGTCCGATCCACTCATCTTTGATCTCTTTTTCTTCATAAAGGCAGCAAACCTTTATCCTTTTTGGATACTTCTTCCTGCATTCTAATAAGTAATGATCCTGGTTGCCATCAATATACTCCTGTGTAACCACGCATCCGCTGACTCTGGCATAATTCATATTGGAAATCAGCATTTCCACTGTGTTTCTTCCATCCAGCATATATGGCGGCATCATCTGACGGATCTCTCCACCGAAGTCACTTTTTCCATCCTTTAATGCAACCACTTTGTTTTCACCTACACGCCCAAGCTGTTTGTCCCATAAATGCAGGTGTGCATCAATTACCATACCGTGCCCTCCTTTTTTCAATTTTTCCGCTTTGTTCTTGATTTTATTATAAGATTTGTTGTACGATAATGATACATGAATAACAGACATTTCCAGTTATATTATGTCCACTTAGTGTACTTTTAAACGTAGTGCGGGCACTAAGGCATACTTTGAACTGCACGCAGGCATGCATTGATAATACCTTGACTCGTTATATTTTAGGGGGGAATAGCTTCTATGATAAAAAATGATAATTTAAATGTTATGTTTCAGATAGGAAATTACCGGATAAATGTTTTAAAATTTACATATGAATGTCAGACATGGAATACTCCATCTCATGCCCACAGTTCGAACAGCTATGAAATTCACTTTATTCCAGAGGGAAAGGGGACATTGATCAGCAATCAATGCCGTTATGACTTGTATCCTGATATTCTCTACACCACCGGTCCTCATATTGAGCATCAACAATATTCAGATCCCGATGATCCAACCTATGAGTATTGTATTTATTTAAGAATCGAAGAATTGCACAATGTCAAAGAAAATGCTTCTGAAAAAGATATATTGACACCATTTTTACATTATCCATTCTGGTATGGAAAAGATTGTGCCGGCCTGCGGTCAACATTAGAGCAAATCCACGAAGAACTATCTGCACCCGGAAGTGCTGCCACAGTCATGCTCCGGGCTCTTTTTATGCAGTTTTTAGTAAAAATACTGAGAAACTATGCACCTGACTCAAATGCCGCCATAACCTATATTCCGATTCCATTGGTCAAGGCTTATATTCTGATTGAAGACAGCTTCCTGCTCGAATATAATACCATTACACTAAAAGAACTTTCCCGTCGGTTAGGACTCAGCTCCCGGCAGACCAGCCGGATTCTGTATAACCGTTATGGAAAAAATTTTCTTCAAAAAAGAACGGAAGCCCGGATGGCTGCGGCAGTCACTTTCCTAAAAGAAAATAAACTTTCTATTTCCGAGATTTCCGCCCGGTTAGGATATTCTTATCCGAATCATTTTCATACAGCTTTTAAAAACTATTATCATATGACCATTTCTGAATATAAAGAACGGATTTTAATGTGAATAAAAAGTTGTGTATTTTAATGACATACTTCACTATTCATCATATCTTCGCTGTCAGCAGGTAGTCTTATGAAAGCATTTTTTCGGTCCACTCTGCTTCCTTAAAACCGGTCAGCACGTTATCACCATCCACAACCAGTGGCCGCTTCACAAGCATACCGTCGGTTGCAAGGAGTTTTAACTGCTCCTCCTCGCTCATTTCCGGCAATTTATCCTTCAACTGCATGCTTTTGTATAAAAGTCCACTCGTATTAAAAAATCTTTTTAATGGCAGTCCACTTTTTTTATACCATTCTTTTAATTCCGCATAAGTTGGATTTTCTTCTGCGATATTACGCTCTGTGTATGCGATGCCCTGACTTTCTAACCATTTCTTTGCTTTCTGGCATGTGGTACACTTTGGATAGCAGATCAATAACATATGATTTTCCTTCTCAGATTGATTTCTTTCAAAATTATATAACGATCCCATTGCAGTGATCTATCTCATGCTGGATAATCTGGGCAGTCCAGCCCGTGTATTTCCCATGCTGCTTCTTAAAATTTGTGTCCAGATAATCTACTTCAATTTCTTTGTATCTTGTGCATGGTCTTACTCCATCCATCGAAAGGCAGCCTTCCTCTGTCTGAAAAGTCCCCATTTTCTTTGTGATCACGGGATTGATCATTGCAAACTGAAATGGTCCTGCTGCCACTACAATAATATTTTTGCTCACTCCGATCATGTTCGCCGCCATCCCGACGCAATGATCTAAATTTGCTCTTAAAGTATCCAACAGATCCGCTATCACCTGCTTGTCTGCTTCGGTCGCATCCACTGATTTCTGCGCAAGAAACATTGGATCGCGTGTGATTTTCTTTACCATTCGTTGATACTCCTTCCCCATTTCAAATTCTCTTTGCAATCTCAATTGCAACATATAATTTATCCATGTTATGGTTGGCATCCGCAAGCCCGGAAACATCATAAACTGCCTGATCTAATACATCCCCGGTAACTAGAAAATTATATAACTCCCATCCATAAAAGTCACAGACTGCCTGAACTCCGGCAAGTTCCATCTCCACAGCAATGCAGCCCTCTTTTTTTCTCGCATCAAATTTGGCTTTTGTTTCCCGATATATTGCATCCGTTGTCCAGACTTTTCCCAAAACATTTGGAAGTTTTAATTCATCAAATATCGCTTTGACTGTTTTTGCATTTTTCACCTCTATGTAATCTGCCGGAGGCGCATAATGATAACTTAGTCCCTCTTCCCGATAACTGTGTGTCGGTATCACAAATTTACCTGTTGTCAGCCCACTGTCTAATGATCCTGCCGAGCCGAACATAATGAACTTCACAGCACCTGTAAGCCAGTTTACATCTATTACATCTCCACCTGCCAGCGCAGAACCGATATGACTTAAATATCCGGCAATTTTCATTCCCTCTATGTCAAAAACATACACTGGTGTAATCCCATTGCAACATCTTATCACACCAACTTCCTGATGCTCATATGTATCAAGCATGTATTCAAATATCAGTTCTGAAAATACGATCATACACTTATCGCATAAATGTTTTTGTTCTCCATAAAAATCTTTTGTTCCAAATAAAACCTCTGAATTATCAAATGCATCTGTTATCATTTTTGCCCTCCTATTCTGCTATAAACTCACTCTGTCCATTTATTAAAAGCTTTTTCTTCTTCATATCCACTCCCACCATAGCGCCATACTGCAAAACACATCTTGGAGCAGCATGTCCAAAATTCACATTATAAACAATCGGTAAATCTGGCTTATTTACTACCTTCACAAGAATAGTTTTATATTCATCATAGTATGCTTCATCCTGCGGTTTTCCCACCAAAACTCCACTGACAACGTCAAAGATACCTCTCTCTTTAAGGAGCACAATCTCTTTTTCAAACTGCTCTGGCACCGGCTTTTCTTCACAGGTTTCTATAAACAGAACCTTCTCTCTCCATTCCTCTATCTCAGGAAATAAACCATATTTTTCACATACGGCTTTTTCATCTTCATATCTCGTTGTTGTCAAAATATCATAGAAACTCTCTAAACAGCCACCTAACAATCTTCCCTCAAAATATTCTTTTCCCTGTAATAATTCAAATCCATGCTCTTCTTCATGTGCGATTCTCTCTGTTCCAACTGCCTCTCTTGAAAAATCAGTTCTCGCCTCATACCATATTTCACTTGACGTAATCTCTTGATATTCATTTCCTTCCATATAGCTTTCAAATGCCTTCCTGCTATACGGCAGCATTTCATTGGAAATCTCTGCTAAGTCACATATGAAATTCGGTCCATAATATGTAGACAATCCCAGTTTATAAAACATCAGGTGATTTATCGTAGTATCCGAAAATCCAGTAAATAATTTCGGATTCTTTTGTACAGCTTTTATGAAATCTTCATCCTCCATCAAATACTGCAAAGTTCTGTATGTATCATCGCCACCGATTGCACAAATAATCCCTGCAATAGAGTCATCGAAAAACGCATCTTTCAAGTCTTTCGCTCTGGCTTTTGGATGCTCCTTTAAATATTCAATACCTTTTAACGCATTCGGCATAAATACTGGCTCTAATCCATATTCTTTTAATCTTTTTACACCTATTTCTATATCATGACTGCAAAATTCTTCGCCTAACATTCCGCTTGACAAACTGACAATCGCTATCTTGTCACCTTTTCTTAACTTTCTGGCATATTGCATGAGGGGCTCCTCCCTATTCCTATCTTTCTATTTTCCTATCATTACTGCGTTCTTAAATAGAACCATTTGATAAAACAAATGCCGGAAGCCCGCATAAATACAGACTTTCGGCATTTTGATCCGTTATTCAAACTCGCAGAGTCTGGTTTGATTCATGTTATTTTAATATGGTTATCTATACCATTTTGTATTTGTAAGCTGTCAGCAAGAATGTCAAAATTGCTCACCAAGAATGACAAAACTATGTATTTTAAAATTTTTATTAAAAAAGATACAACTTTCATCATTTTTTCTTGTATTTAAACATCCCTAAAAACCCATTTAAACATTTTCTAAAAATGATTTTAAGCTTCGATAATCTGCTTAACCTGTTTGTACCATTTGCTTGGCACTTCACTCAATGTCATTTTTCCAGTTTTAATTCTATTTACATACCATTGTACCATATTCTTTACGCCTCACTCTCTTTGATATTTATATTTTCTGATAGCGACGATGTAAGATCTGCCAGTTCCTGAATTGCATCATCTTGTAAATTCTGTGTATTGATCACTTCGTTTTTCAAATCATCCAAGTTATTTCTAATCTCACTTATCTGTTTTGATACATCAACAGATGTCATAGTCTTTTTAAATGTTAATGTTATTACAATATCATTCTCTTCTTTATATATAGAAGAATATTCCATATTATAATATCTGCCAATTATATTCTCAGAATCCGAAATCAACTCTAATTTTTCCAATGCTTCATTTTTTCTAAATTCTGTATCCAAGCTATCAAGCAACATATTTTCTAAAACAATGCTTAACGTATTATCACTTGGAACTACCTTCTTAATGGCAATCTCTGTATTGTTTCCTAATTTAATTTTCATTTTTCATCTCTCCTTTAAATATGAAATAGTTAGTAAATTAAATAAATCTCCTTTCCTATATTTTTCATCAAAAAAGGCCCGAATGTCTTTTTTGAATTTCGATTATGCTACACAACCCATCACTATTTACTGCTCTAATAATCATAGGTGCACATTTTATATTTGAAAAAGATTCTGTTGCAGTAGTTAAGTATATACATACAACATCAATTCTTGAAAAAGTACCACTTGTGTTATCTAATATATATTTAGATGTTAAGTTTAATAAATCCTTTTTCCACATTTCACACATAACCTTGTTATATGTTCTTGTCCAAAAAATGACCACATTTCATTTGTATTTACATATTCATGTTTACACAACAACTGCCTAAATACATATTTTATCATAATGATACCCTCGGAATAATGACTTCCCACTTATCGTTAACATTTTCATATTTTAGCAATCCTTCGGTCGAAATCGCATAAATTTGAAAATCATCTATAAATAAAAGCATAGTTGATGACTTATATGATTTTGAATCGCTATAATCTATGACAGTCACATATAAAACATCATTTTGCTTTGCATAAGAGTTATAAATCTGAGCAAGTGTTAGCGTCTTCGTTTCTTTTAATGGCAAATGAACGATATTTAACGAATTTCTCGTTCTCTCAAAGATTGCATCCATGCTTAATTTCTGGGATATAAAATCACGCTTTTCTGTTATCCTCCCCCTCGTAATAGTAGGCTTCATCTTAATATTTTCAAATGAAGCAGTTGCCGTGGAAAGCCAAACGCTAATATATTTTATTTTCGTATATTTTCCGTCAAGGTTATTAATTTCAACTGGAGAATTTAAATAATATGCTTTATTTTCAGAATCACTTGCCTGTTCAAATACAACTGCTAATGCCACTCCAGATGCACTAGGTCTATTTTCGAAGTGGGGATCAATAGTATAAATGTCATTGTTTAATGGTATATTTTCAAAATTATCATGTATTAATCTAAATAATACTTGATTTGTTTTTGATGGAATTTTTCCATTGCTTCCGATAAGTAAAGATCCATCATTTTTAGCTTCCACCGTTGTTAACGACGAACTGTTGAATGACTTCGCATAACTGCCTGTGCTTGTTGCGCAATATGGAAATGGAATTAAATTCTCCTTTATAATCGTTAAACTCTGGTTAACATCATTTGCAAATTTTGTCACTGCTTTACATCCAACCGGAACATTGTCCTCTGTAACAGCCTTGACCGTATCCAAATCATCAATGACCTCTACTTTATTCACCTTACCATTCACTGTTTCATTTAATGTATTAATTTCTTTCTGTCCGTATTCACTTCCAACCTTTTCATACTCTGTGATATCTTCAACTATATATTCATTTTCAGCGATCTGAGTAAGTCTAACTCGTTTTTTTCCATTCATATTTGCAGATAACACCGCATCAACAAAATTAGTATCTAATTCAGCCATTTATAACACATCCTTTCTATGCCCAAGTCTGAGCGCAAGCTTTGGTTTGTTTTCCTTCTGTCCATGCAATAAAATGTACAGCAATAATGATTTTTCCTCGATACGATTCAGTTCATCTTTAAGATAGCCAGCTGTATTGCTCTTAAATGATGCTGCTGTTCCAATATCCACATTGACAGTAAAATCATTAATTATTTTCAAATCATCCTGTATTTTTTTCATCAATGATGCTGTAGGTTCAGCACTGCCATATGTAACGTCCTCGCCAAGATCTATATACTCAGGAAGCGTATTATATAGTAGTTCCGTCAATTCCTTTAAATAAGCTAAATTATTCTTTATCCTATTATAATCAGCTACTTCAAAGTAATCTCCTATGTAATCTCCATTTTCATCATATTCAATTTTCCAATCCGTTTTGGGCTGTTTCCATACACTTTTCATGATGCTGATCTCCCCTTATAACTGCTGCCATCAAATGTTCCGCTAAACTTTATATCTACCGTGTGCACTCGTATCTCCTGAAGTTTTCCATCCTCTCGTTCCAGATAAGCCAGATCATTACTCTCAACCACTGGATCACCAAGAACATTGGATAAATTATATTCAGCTGTCGCCATATAATATTTCGCACACCATTCGGTGTATTTAGCTGCTAAGTCAACGGAATCAATCAACGGATTATCTAATGCATCAGGTGTAACTCCTGTTGTATTGATATTTAAAATATAGTTTGGTTTAGAAACTTTATATATGTATCCTTTTATTTTCAATTCCACCTCTGTTGCAATTTTAGGTGGATTGTTAAATTTAATAATACAATACCAGTTTGAATATCTTACTATTTCTGCACCATAGTTCACAATCTGATCTTCAGAACCTTCCTCTCCAGAAGCCAGGATCACGGTTTGTACCGATACCGGGATTGAAGCATCATTAAACTCTATTTTAAATTGCTTTGAATCATCTGATATTGTTACCGTATCGCTAAATACATCTTCCTGCTCCGCTGGCAATGAATAAACACTTCTTATTGCAATTATATCTTTAATAGAGCTCTGTCTCTCTGTGGTAGGTTCTTCTAGAAGATCGTCTCTCTCGAATACAAAATCCGATGTTTCCTCAACCGATATATAGTGAACATGAATTCTGTTGTAAGCCGATGCTTTTGTAAATTCTATCTGGACCTTATCAACATTCATAAATGAATGGTTAATAATATGTTTGCGGCTGCTTATATTTGTGGAAAACTGTTCTGTCTCAGTTCCATTATTAAAACATCTTATAATTGCATTCTGAGGAAAAACATTTCCAAATTGAATTGTTAATTGAAAGAAAGTAAATGCTGCAGATGCCTGTAAACTGATTACTGGATTATCTGTAAAAATTCCATTTTCATCAGATATTACTTTACTCACATAACCAGCATATTTGTATTTTTCATCTTCAGGTGGAAAATACAATCCCCCATCTATTCTGTTAAAAGACTGCTGCCAATCAAAATATTCTGTGATGTCAACTTTCTCTAATAATCTAGTGGAGGAAGAGTATTTTGCCTCTGCATTTGAATATGTCGTAAGCTCTGGAGTAAAAGATGCTTTTATTATAATTTTATAATTTCTATCCTGTTTCATCACACAACGGCATGCATTAGCAATCAGTAAAATACAATTTGCATATGTATCTTTTGGCATAGGATTATGCAGTGTTACCGTTTTGAGATATGGATCAATTGAATATTCATCTTTTTCCAGACCTGCTTTTAAAAAGACATCTTCCAACTGATCATATGCTGATATTCCATCCGCTCGATAAATGCCTTCTTCATATATTCCATCCATCTGGTACAGCCGGTCTGTAGCTGAAAATTCTGCCGTGTCTATCTTATCTTTCCATGTTGTGTCCATTGCTGCATATGCAGCATTTATTTTTTCAATACTTTTATCTTCTAAAGTCTGATAAAAATATACTTTAACCTGTTGTCCTCGTTTCAAAAAATTGATAACACTTTCATCCGCATTCGCATTGAAGTATCTATCTTGATTGTCGATTGTAAATTTCACATCTACAGTTGGAAGTTCCAGACTGATTGGATGTGTCTTCTCTTTGATTTCCAAACTAATAATTTTCTTTTTTCCGGTAAGTGTTATTCCTATACCAAATAGAATTTTTTCAATCCTTAATCTTGTTATTCCATGTGACATTTCTCCTGGAATAATCTTAATATAATCAACTTTTTCAAAAACATCCTCCGTAACAAATTCACTATCTGATAATATGTACTGTTTTCTTCCGACATTTGTTTCAATCTCAAATGTTAATGGAAAGGACTCGCCAAAATCAATGGTGAGTCCTTTAATATCCAACTGCTTTATGGAAAATCGGAATAATACTTCTGGGTGAGTCTCTCCAGTACACACTTCCTTTGTAACAATTCCATTATTATAAGCAGTTTCATAATCATTTTCTGGAACAAAAAACATTGATCCATCCAATCTGTTTCTTTTTTCTTCCCAGGAAAAATACCGGTTTGAAACGATTTCATCCTGAAGGGGAGAATTTAAATCAGCATACTTCCAAAAGCTTCCTTCTACCATTGCACCCGATTGTGCATCCTGATTGATTGCACCGATATAAATAACTGCATCAGTAATATCCCGCAAATCACTTTTCATCATCTTCTTATATAGGTCACTTCTGTTCTGCATATCATTACTCCTCGATAAAATTCATCTTTACATTTTTATAGATTGGTTTACCATCCACATATCTCAATGTATCTTTTGTTCTGTCTCCAACATACATCGTGAGCTCTGCATCCTTATTTAAATCAGGAATATGATAAAACACTTTTAATCCATACTTATTTTTTATTGCCTGTGCAAGTGTGTAATACTGATCCGAATCTAATACTTTCCAGCTGCATTCTATCTTATGGACATCATGCCGGACGACGTGTCCTTTCATCAGTCCGGTAACTGTCCTATTTGATTTTGTAATATCGTACTCATTAGGTTTCATTCCTGTAGGTTCAGGTACTAATACTCCATTTATTAACAAAATATTTCCCATGGATTATCCCTCCTCTACAACGATCTGACGTCCAAGTCTCTTACGTGCTTTTATAAGTTTCTTCAATATAGTTTCACCATCAAGTTCTAATGTAATTGGAATAACAATATCTGATCCACTTTCATATCCATCTTCTGTCACTCCGTTAAATTTACTATTTATGGCTTCAACTATCTTTGATGCAACAATGTCCAGCCATCCTGTATTATTTTCCAATGGAACAATCGCTTCCCTACCTGCTTCCCCGGCTATCAATGGCGTTGCTCCATCAACAATACCACCTTTTGCAAGCCTCGGAAGACTTACAGTTGCCAATGTTCCAATATTAAAACCAAATGATTTTCCGCCAAGTCCTGGTACCCAGTCAGGTATATCAAAATGCAGTGAATTCAAAGCATTTATAACTGTATTGATACCATTCACGACACCGTTAGCCATAGATTCTACACCGCCAAGTATGCTATTTATAGTACCTTTTATTATCTTCTCCCAAATGTTGTAAAAAATATTATCTACTGTTGTCTGACATCCTGTCCACACATTGTTCCATGCCTTACTAACATTGGTAAGCATCGTTTCGATTCCATTTTTTATATTTTCAACTATCGTCGATATAGTAACTCTTATTGCTGACCATACTGCCGAAGCTTTGGCTCTGACCGTATCCCAATTTTTATACAGCAGCACACCGATTGCTATCAATGCTGCAATGGCTGCTATAACAATTGTAATCGGACTTGTGATCAATGCAATAGCTGCTCCTAGAGCTCCTGCCGCCACAGATGCCGCCAAGGCTGCCACGCCACCTGCTGCTGTAACTGCTGTATAAATAGCTGCAACAACATTGTAAATTGCAAGCGCTGCATTTACTAATTCAATAGCTGCTGCCACCGAACCGATTATGATTGCGACTGTTTCAATTATTTCCTGATGTTCTGATATCCAATCGCCTATGCCAGAAATCAGTTCTGAAAGAGTCTGTAACACATCACAGATAACACCACCTGTCCATGATGCTATCGGCTGTAGAAAAGAATTCCACAACCAAAGTCCTAATGGCTCAAATGTTGATATTACATCATTTACAGTTTCAATCACAGATGCAAGCAAATCAAAAAATGTCGGCATGGCATCTTCGATTGTCCATGATCCAAATGGAAGAAGAACATTTACGTAAAACCAGACTAATGCGTCACACACAGTTGACGTAAGAGGTTCGATAGCACTGAGCAGATCATTAAAAGATGTAGTGATCGGTATCAGATTTAAACCAGCACTCCACTCTGCAGTAGCTGCCGAAATTTCATTAATTGCATCTAACACATCTAACAGAATATCAAACAAATTTTGAATAATCTGCGTACCTGTATCATTAAAATTCCATGCTTCATCTAAACCGCTGGCAATGTTTCCAACTGTAGCAAATACATGCGTCAGTATACTAAAAATATCATTGCAGACCTTAACGCCTGTTCCATTTGTCCAGACTGCTTCAAAACTTTTTCCTATATCTACACATAATGTTTTTATATTAGATAAAGCATTTTTTGCAGATTCAATTACACCGCTTCCATTTGCATCCCAGGACTGCTTTATTGGATCAAAGAAAGTTGCTAATTTCTCTTTTATCTCCGAAATAATCCCCTGCGACTTTTCAAGTTCGTCTGTCGGTGCCATCAGACTGGCTCCGCTGCCTCCTGATCCAGAATCATTTTCTGTAATATTATTTGTTTCATCAAAAGAAAATGTCTGTGCTGCTGATGCTGCTGAACCATAACCTTTCATCGCGTCTGTTGCGGTTTTTAATCCCTGTGCTGTTTTCAGACTAGATGAATATGTTTTTCCAAATACGTTACTCAGGATTGTAGCCAGTACTGTCGAAAGAGACGCTAATGCTGACATCAGTGCATTGACAGCTGGCAAAACCGCCGAATAAATACTTGCAAATGCTACTTGAAGATTTGTTTTAATAATGTTTAAAGATGATGAAAACTCACTATTTGTCTTTAAACAATTTGCCATATAGGCATTAAAATTTCTCAATGCCAAACTCAGCACATTAAAAACAAATGCTGATGCAACCAGCGATGTAATCCGTTTTTTCACAAGATCGACTGCCTTCTCCACATTGCTAAATCCTTTAGATGTAGCGGTCGATGACGTTCTCACATTCTTCGTTAGTTCTTTTATTTTAGAAAGAATCTGATTAAGCTTTTTCGTTGTTCCCGGAGGGCTTTTACTGTTCATCACAGCATCTAGCTTCTCTTTTGTTGTACGTGCTTCATTCTTTAAACGTTCCAACTTTTGGGTTTCAACATCAATCCTGGCAGCCATATCCTGTGCAGAGGATGTACTTTCCGGATTCATTTTTACCTGCTCAAGCTGACTCTTTAACTTTTCAACTTTTCTTCCAAGTTGTTCATACTTAGGCTCTACTTCATCAATCTGAGCTGAGATTTCCTCTAACCCTCTTGTGCCTCCACCATTTTGTGATATTGACTCAAATAATTCATAATCATCCAAAAGGGAATCCAATTTCTTTTTGGCTTCTTCAAATTCCTTTTCCGTTGATTTAAGCTGTTTTTCAAGTCCCGTAACACCCTTATCCTGTGTCACACCACTGATCAGATCATTGTACTTATTTTTAAGTCCATTGATCACATTTTCCTGCTGAGCAATCTTTTCTTTCTGCTTTTCCAACTGGCTTGTAAAACTCTCAATCTGTTTTTCTGCCTGTTTTGTGCTAACTTTTCCCATAGACTGATTTATCTTGGATGTCTCACCCTCTATCATGTCTCTGGCTTTTTTTGTTTCAGACTTTACACTCGCCATATCTTTTTTATATCCGCTCAGCGCTGCACGGATAACAACTTTCAGTTCATGCAGTTTTCCACTATCACTCATTGATTGCTCCTTCTTCTCTCCTGATTAACTCGATATGCGTGTTGTATCCTTTGTGCTTTATATAGCTGCATTTCGGAAGATAACTGTGGTTTGGATGTCTGTTCCATATCATCTTCGTCATGTTCTTTCGTAATTTGCTTTTTCACATTTGCAAAAAGCTCAGGAACATATTCTGTTAATGAGAATCTTGTCCCCTCTCCGGCTCCAAACGTCATTATTACTTTTTCGATTAAATTTACTCCAAACAAATCAAGTACTGAAATCAGTTTTTGTAATTCTTCTTTCTGTGACTGTTCTTTCCGCCTGTTGCAACTATCTATAATGTCGATGGCTTCATTAATAGAGATCCTATAGAATAATTCTGGTGTGTTCCCTGCATCAAGGAACCTGTCATAAAGAATCCGCATCTGTCTGGACTGATATTCATATGTCCTTACATATTCTCCTGAATCTTTTTCATCTCGTCGGAGACATCCTCCACCATCGAACTGGAGAAAAAACCAGACACCATAAATGTCTGGATGTATACATCAACATAAAAGTTAAGCTGTGTGCCACCTTTTTCCTGATATTTTTTATACAAGGAAATAATGTCCTTTAACTTAATTCCATGCTGCCAAGGTACTGCGGCTGCATGCACGACCTGAAGCATCGTTGTTAATGGTGGAATATTGTCTTCATCTCCAATCATTCCAATTAAATTTTTTCGATACTTCTTTTCAAGTTCCAGTGTCTGTTCGGTTGTAATTTTAAGTTTAAGCTTGGTATTCTCATCAATTTCCCAATAAGCAAACTGTGGACGCATGTTTTTCTTTTCATCCATAGAAACTACTTTTTCATCCTGATCCATCTCTTTTTTATCATCCTCATACTGATCATTATTAATAAATTCCATTTGAAATTCCTCCTGATATCACGAATGCCATACCTTCTATCAAGGCATGGCATTTTTATTTTTGTTTGGTTTTTACAATTTATTATGTAGGATCTCCCGGAACAATGTCACTCTGCAATGCCATTTTGACAACAAGATCAACAACCGTATTGGTTCCCCCACCACGCTTAAATCCGACTGATGGAATCGCTGTATAGGTAAATGTTGTTCCATCCGTCCAAGTCTCTTTAAACTCAACCGGAGTGTTACTGTCCGAATACTCACGGAGCATTCGGTAAGCACTTCCTTCTTTATTTTCTGTGTGAACGAAAGTATATTCCAGATCACCGTAATCACCAACACCATATTCATATTGCTTATTTGCTGCACTAAGTCTTGTATTTTCAACCTTTTCTTTTTCATTGTTCATATCCGGGACTGTTTTTAAATCCGGGATATCAACAAATTCTGCTGTTCCCGGCTTTTTCATTCCGAGCAATGTTCCATTTGCTAACATCCTATCTCTCCTTTACTTTGCTGCAAAAACTTTTTTGTCCTTTTCTGTAATAACACCCTCATAGCGCATAATTTTATGTTTGCGCCCTGGTTCGTTGTTATCTGAGCAGCCAATTCTCATAAGACCAAGGACACCATTCATTTTTTCATCAACAGCACAGGCAAGATCAGAAGTGCTTTTCTGGTTCCAGATATCAATCCGGTATCTCACATAAGATGTGATAACCTTATTTCCAGATACATCCTGTGCCTTGTTTTCCTCTTCTGTGTATTGGATCTGCGTTTCACTTGTAAAATCATCTGGAAAACTATCTGTCGCGTCCGGACATATCTTTTCCAGTTCTTCCATTACCAATCTCTTAATATTAATCATTTTGCTTTTTCCTCTATTGCTTTCAGCGCATCTGCCTTCAATTTATCAATGATCTGATCCTCATTATCTCTGATAGCAGGATACAAATATGGCTGTGCCGGCTGTCCAGCAATATAACGTATTCCTTTATCCGTATCCGTGACCAGTCCTGGAATGACACCTTTCCATTTTTCCTGTGAGTACATTACCGAGACCTCTGGTGATGTACCGTCATGATTTGCTGCTCCTACTGGTCCGGTTCCAAATTCTACATATACTGCATGATCCGAATTGGTATGTATTTCCGAAACAATCTCACCATTTTCTTTTCGGGTTGTATGATCGATGGATTTTCTAAGATCCCCTGTATCTACCGGAACCCTTAGTCTTGCATCGTCCCTGACAAATTCTCCACACTGATCGACTGATTGAAACATCTCATCCTCGATTTCTGCCATGCTCGTTAATTTTGCCAGATATTCTTCTATTCCCTCAATCATATTTTCTCCAATACTATTTTCAGATGTCCTACTGGATAAATTGCAGTAATCTTGTAATCCGGTTTCTGATCTGCAGTAGAATACACACATATTCCATCACCGGCTGCCATGCTGAATGCTTTCTCTTTAAACCAATAAGTTTCAACTCCGTTTTCATTTGTGATTGTAAAAGGCTCGTCATAAAGAAGTTTTTTCTGATAGAGCTGCACATTACCACTCTGCTCTTCCTGAAGCTGTCCTGATTTTGAATAAACCGTTGCCTCAATCTTTACTGGCTCCTCAGAATATCCAGCATATTTTTCACCGTCCGCTCCTTTATGCACAATCTTTTTCTTTAAATAACATACGCTTTTGTTCCGTAATTTCACTTGGATACCACCGCCTGTTTCAGCTTACGATGTGCAAGAATCCTTTTCATCATATCTTCTGGTATTTCCTTTGAATATGAATTAGATACACTCACATCTCCTTCAGATCTGCTGTCCTCTCCTGCTGCCATAATCCTTCTTGCATATACCTCTGCAAGTCCCAGCTGCAGATTGAGCATCAATGGGGGAATGGATGTCCTGTTACAGACATCCAGTATCATTCCCTCTGCATCATTCACTGCCTGCTGAAGTATCCCGGTCTGCGCTTCCGGAATGCGCACTGATAAATCATCTATCAATGCCATAACTCCACCTTATTCCTCTCCGCCCCCGGTTCCAGCCAATGGATCATCAGAAGCATTTCCCTGATTTTTGGAATCATCACTTTCATTTTCAGCTTCCTGAATAATGCTTATAAGATCATTCTTTTTTGCATCAGGTTCATAGGTAATACCTTTTTCATCACAATATGCTTTTAACTGCTTTACGCTCATCTTAGTGATGTCCTTGTTATCCTCTTCCTGATTCTCCTTTTTTTCAATGAATCCCATTTTCTCATAGAAAAGACGGTATGACTTTTCTGTTGCATGGATTTCATAACCTTCTTTATTTACATATGTTTTCATCATACGCTCATCCTCCATGTCAGCTATTTACACAGTTTTTGGTGTTAAAGCTGCAAAAGCACTATCCTTAACAACTAAAAATCCAAGTCTCATAGTTGCTTTGATTGCCACAAGATCCTGTTCAGCAAGTGAGATTGGTTTCTCATCTTCATCCACGGTTCCCTGTAATGTTGCTTCCGTGAGGATCTGGTAATCAATACCATCACGGATGCCAACAAGTGCCTTGCTGAAATCACCAGCAAAAATCTCTGCTTTTTTCTTATCCCAGCTTCCATTTCGGGAGAAATCAATTGGAATAGAATAAAGTTCATTCTGATCTGTTCCCGAAACATACAGCATATTTCCATTTGCATCACGGAGTTTTCTTAAACTGTTCTTGATTCCAAAATGTGCTGCAAAGCCATTTACATCTGATCCGGAATCCTCAACTAATGCCATCGTATCTGACACATCAAGATCCAATGTTTTATTTGTGCCAATCTCAATAAGATTTTCTTCATCTGTTGCAGATTTTAAAATATTGGTTTCGAATGGTGAATTGGTACCAAAAAACGCTGCTGAATCAATCGCAGTATAAAAAGCCTCTGAAATGGTCTCCCTCAATTCAGAAAACACATCAAAAACAGAATCTTCCATTTTTTCTTTGGTTACCGGAATAATGACCGCAAGTTTTTTTGCAATCAGTTTTGGATAAATCCACTGTGCCTTTGAAGTTTTGATTCTCTTTCCTTCTCCAACCCAGTAAGCTCCTGCCCCTGATGTCATTACAGGAACAATTTTTGTGTCAGTCGTCATTGGTACCGTTTTGGCAAGTCTTAAAATACTTGATCCTCTGGCTACATCTTTTACGATGTCCTCTGATAATTCTGTTGGAACTGATCCATTCAGTTCCTCTTTTAAAATTCCTTCTGCTGCCATACTATTTTCCTCCTATCGTCTTGAACGGTTCTCTTTAATAATCTTTGCAAATGAACCATTTTGTGTTTTTGCAGAATCAGCACCTTCCTGTGCTGTCTTTGGTGCATTGTTTCCTCTTAAGCGCGTATTAACAGCTTCTTTGATTGCATCCTGAAACGCTTTGATAACTGCATCTTTTGACTCTCTAAACGTTTCTTCACTTTCATAATTAAAACAATCCGCCAGTACAGCCGGGAGCTGTTCCTTTCCAAGTTCCTCAATTGCTGTTGCTTTCATCTCTCTTGCCAAAAGAGCCTTTTCGCGCGCTTCAAGTTCTCTTTCCTTTTTGGCTGTTTCATAACCGGCTTTTTCTTCTGGTGTCATATTTGCCATTTTTTCAGCCTCATCAGTTGCTTTTGCAACTGCTGCATCAACAGCGGACTGCACCCGTGCATCAAATGCTGCTTTCATATCAGGATTCTGGAGTACATCATCCAGAGATGCACCAGTTCCCTCTGCACTTTGTTCTGTATCTGTCTGCTGCTCCGAAACTTCTGTGTCTGCTCCATCTTCACTGTTTCCAGATTCTACTTCATCGTCTGGTTTCTCAGTGTTTTTTCTGTTTTCTTCCTCATCTTTTGATGGATCTTCTGTCTGATTCCCTGTTGTCTTCTGTTCCTCTGCTGCAGGATCTTTTGCCTGATCCTTTTTCTTTTCATCTTTCTTCATGGCTACTCCTTTCAAATTTTTCATATATAAGCCTTATTTTCAGGCACTAAAAAAAGACCTTTGAAGGTCTTTTTAAAGTCAATTGAATCTATATTAATTATTCTATTTTCTTTTGCTCATGGCTTCCCTGACAATCGCAAGCATTTCCTCATGTTTCTTTCTCCATTCCGGATCAGCAGGAAGTTTATATTCTCCCTTCTCGTAGGCATCCAGATTTTTTTTCAGCTTTTCCTTATAATCTTCAATATCTTTATACTCATCACAATTATATCCTGGCCATTCCATCCCATACTCAATGTATTTTTTTTGTATTTCTTTGATCTCCTGGTCATCTAATAAAGTACTCATATCCCTGAACATCAGATCATCCTTTCCATAGCGTCAAATAATTCTTTTAAAAATTCTCCCGCTGCTGAATACGATTTGCATTTTGTAATCTTAATCGCTGCAAGATTTGCAAATATCTCCATTGGAACATTCTGTTGGTTCTCTGTCCAATATTCATATGAATGTCCACCATTTGAAATCATTGTGTTATTTGTCAAGGCACTTATGATATCATTAAATGCCAGATCTTCATGTAAAACTCCACCTTCCAATATGGCTGTCTGCCATATGTAGGCTTCATTATACAACTTATCTCTTGTCACATCAATTGCTGCCATGAACTCTTTATTTTCCCATGAATGGCACCATGTAATATCCAACCTGTGTCCAAGTTCGTGTGAAAAGACAAAATTCATATCATAATCAGCAAAAGATTTATGTTGTGGATTATATCTGATTTCATCGCTGTCACTAAAATAAGCAAAAGCATTGTCTAACTTGGTATCCTCTATATAAGCTGCATTGTCTTTACACATTCTCATCATCTCGAACAAATTGCTTCCATCATCATTTTTGTTTAACAGTTCATCAAATTTTTCTTCTGCCTGCTGCATCATCGGATGATCTATGTCTGGTGCACACAACACACTGGAATCAACGTATTTTTTCTTCCATTCTTTATAATCCATGTCTGCCGGAACTTTGTAATTCTTCCCGGTCTTAGGATTTCTGGCTGTCCGCACTTTATGTGTCAGTCCCTCAATCACATCTATCAGAACGGATCTGCAGAACGGATGGAGCGGAGGGGCTGTCCTGCCTGGAACAATATCTTCTATATTTATAATCTGTCCATCATGTTTGCGGCACTGTTCGGATGTTCTGTCATCCAATGTCGCCACAAACTGCATTCGTTTTGTTCCTCTTCCTTTGGCTGCCTCTATGTCTGCCATCGCAGTAAAATAGGTTGTTTCTGTCCGGATCAGTCTTTCACAGGCATATGTCTCAACATTGGTGATCTCACTCAGTTCTTTTGCCATTTTTCTGGAACTGGTACCTGTAAGCGTTCCCTTTAAAAGAAGCTTTTCAACTACCTCTTCAATCTTTTCGCCGCCAACCATGGCATTTTCCCAGATTCTCTTTGAGTAATGTTTTCCAAACCAGTCTTCTTTTAATATCTCTTTTACAGTTTTTTCCGGTATCCTGCTGAACGAATATGCAAACCCAAGATACTGCTGACAGTCAAATATATTATGAAGATATTCCTCCTGAATGATATCAATATATCTCGATGTGGAATGCTGCAGCTCCACATCTGCCATCCTGGATGCCTGTATATAAATATCTTCTTTCAATGCCTCAAGTCTGGTTATCCTTGCCTTAGTGACTGTTGCATCCAGTCTGGCATACAATTGCTGTCTGATATTTTCATCCTGTATCGTATCAATCCTGCTCCTGATCTTCTCAACTTCCCGCGATGACAGCGTTTCATTGAGAAGCTTCTCTGCCTCGTCTTTTGACAATCCATTTTTTCCTGCAAAGCGGAAAAACAATCTGTCAATATCCTTATTCAGCTGCTTCATCGCATCCTCATATGCTTCTGAAACAGCCATGATCGTCTGATCAGAACCAGACTGAACCTGTGCCATTCTGGCATCCGCTCTTTTTATCCAATATTCTTCATATGCCATCTCTGCTTCTCTATATACTCAAGCAATATCTTTTGGCTGCTTAAGTAGTCTTAAAATCATAGGAACCAAAAGCTTTTGCATTCGCATCTGCTTTTGCCTCTTTCTCCTGCTGCAGTTTCTTTCTCTCCAGTTCCGGATCAAGTTCAGGATCATAACGCTTAAGACGTGTTTCCCAACTGATGAATCCTTCCGTATCCTGTGCAATCTTTGCCAGTGTCTCATCATCGACCGGAAGTGAACGTTTCATTGATACATTGATCTCTTTATAATCTACATATGTACCCATAATAAAAAATATATTGCAGATCATTTTCAACCGTTTAAAAAGACCTTTTTTGAAATATCTTTCTTTTGTCTTTCCAAGCTGCTCTAACCCAAACAATTTATATTTCATTGCAACCCCAGAGGAATTTCCAACAAAATTTTCATCTGTAAGACATGGCACCTTTGAAAATTCATGAATATCATCTTTCAATGCTTTTTTCAGGACTTCTATCTGGCTTTCATTCATCTGCTTTGTCAGCCAGTATGCCTTGCCTCCATCCGGAAGTTCAAGGATTCTTTCCTTTTTTATAAATTCTGCCGTTTCAGAACGCTCCTCCATATCATCACCAAGCGAAGCGTTTTCAATTGCCAGGAGTGCATCCGCAAGAGCTTCCTTATCATTCATTCGATCTGACTGTAAAAGATTGTATGCATCGATCAGAGTTATAACACCCTCAAAATCTCCCCTCTGCTTTTTGTTATTGGAATACTCGATCAGTGGACAGTCACCAAAATAATGTGGCTGTACATCAACCAGTTTATAAGCTGCATATTGAAACAGGCTGCCAGTAAAATAATGCGTTGTCCAATAATCATCATACTGAAAAATATCATATCCAATGACAACGCCTTCCAGATTCATCTTTGGAACATAATTAAATCCAAATATCGTATCATGTCTTACTGTTGTATCTTTCACAACATTTGTTGTTCTCGGATTCATCACAGCAAGTTCCACATATGGATTTTCTTCATTATTCATGTAAAGAAGTTCATATCCTCTTCCAAATATTGAGATATCCATTCCGAGATCCGCATTATGCGAATCCTCTTCATTCTTGGTGAAAAGATTATCGATCATATCACTGCCAGTTCCACTGTAGGAAATTGCAGCTCCATGTACATACCCGGTTGCAATATCGCTGATATATTCTGCATGGTTGGCTACCACTCTTATATTAGAAGCCCCTTCTGACATCCTTCTTCGCAATATCTCATGCTTTCCATCCATATAATCATTCAGTTTATTCAGTCTTTTCGCTTCCATTTCGTGCTCTGTGATACATCTGCAGAGCAGACGAACCGGAATACTTCCATCATCTGATAAAAGTCCTCTGTCTTTTAAGATCATTTTCTGTGCCCCTCTATCTGATTCCAAGTCTGCTCTTTTTGGCAGCCCTGACTTTTTTCTTCATCTTTATCTCGCCATTCATCAGTTCAACAACTCCTGTGATACAGTCCGGCGCATCGTCATGTTCCGTTGACTTGCTTTTCCGCTGGTATGCCATGAGGTGTTTATAAAAATCTGGCCATTTTCTTTCCCAGCCTTCCGGCATGAGAACCTGTTCGCATACATTGCTTGTATGGGAAAGGATTCTCGCTCTTTTATTTTTCGACTGATGGAACCATGTGATTGTTGTGCTCTTCCATTTCCAGCCTTTTAAGATACGCTCCACATTCCTTGCGAATCCACGTCCACCATTATTCGATTCGATCACCGCATCATGGACATCGCACATCTTTAATCGTCTAGATGCTTCTTTTTCAGTCACTTCCATTGGCTCATCCGTAAAATAAACATCCTGCACATATGCATATCCATCAATCTCATCAAAACAGATCTGGCAGAGTGAATCAGTTCCTGTATCAGCAGTATCTGTATAACTGCATTTTCTTTCAGCCTGACTGCGGTCATAAGTGGCAGGATCATAAGTTTTAAATCCCTGCGCATATACTGCATTTGTCACATCAACCGGCTGCTGTTGATAGTTTGCCAGAAAAATCGGAAGGCTTGTCAATCTCCGCTTGCTGTTCCAGGATTTAAAGGAAAGCAGGTCCGAACACATCATCTTGCCGATCATATCTCCATCCTCATCCAGTTCTTCATCCTGGATTTTTTCACACATGAATTCCGGGCAGTCCTTACAATGCCTTACCCCATGCGTCTCACGACAGTCGACGATCTTAAAGACCTTATCCGCATTCAGACATGCCGGATAAGTAAGTGTATACCACTCATCCGCTTCCTCTTCATCTTCCAGTCTGCCGCAAAGATCTTTCGTTGACCATCTTGTCATATTGATGATCTGATAGCCGCCTTCCTCAATTCGGGAAAGATAGGTATCAACATACCAGTCCCACTGTGAGTTTAATATACTGTCGTTATAAGCTTCCGCATCACTCTTAACCGGATCATCGATCACGCCAAGCCGGCAGCCGACACCAGTAAGTGTTCCTCCAAAGGATGTACCCAGATAATTGAAAAATCTGCCTGCCAATGCCCAGATGTTTTTAGCGGCATCACCATACTTGATTTTTGTATTCGGAAAGATGTCTGAAAAAATCGTGATCTTCTTGTCAATCTTGGTCGCATCGATGCCGTCCCGGACATTTGATGAAAATCTGGAAGACAATGTTTCATTATAAGAAACTGTAATGATCGTATTCTCACTGCTCCGTCCGAGATACCACTGTTCAAAACGCTGCAGGGAATAGCTTTTTCCGTGCCGCGGTGGAATATTCAGCTTCAGCTTTTTACAGACCTGGTATTTTCTGCCCTGCTCTTTTAACTTTTCAACTTCTTCCTTTTCTGCAATGTGCCATTCTTTTTCTGGAGCTATACGGATGATCCTGTCCTCCACCAACGCCTGCAGTGTTACTGCAATCTCTTTTAAATGCCAGCGTTCCTCTCTGAAAAACTTCGGATCAATCAGCTTTTCATATTCCCATAAATTATTAGCTGCCGCTTCGGTGCTGGAAGGAACTTTATCTTTATTCTGTTTTTGTCTATATTCTTCTGCGATACTGCTCACTTCAACACCTCTTTAACTTTTTTAACTGATTTAAAATCATATTTGAAAGCATTTAAAAAAGAGGTTCAACCGAACCTCTTCCTGCGTCCATTCATTCTGTCCCTCTGTCTGATCATCTCACACGTCTCTTTTACCTGCAGCTGTCCGTAGGTAAGTCCCTGTGATCTTGCTTCCATCATAAACAGATCAATTTTATTTAACCCTATCTTCTTTTTCTTACCCATATTATTTAATGATATTTTTCGTGGCTCAAAAGCATAACCGCTATATCATGCTCCCTCTTCATAGTGTCCGCTGTAACCCGGTTTCTGTATGCTTCCCGGTATTCACGGTTTTTTTCACGTTTATACGCTTTTCGTTTTATCTGATTCTCATTCTTGCGGAATTCTTTTTCTTCCTGATATGCTGCAAGAGTTTTCAAGTATCCGGAAATGCTCTGTCTGGACTTTCCTGTTCTTGCTGCAATTTCGCTGATCTTCAATTTTTTATCAAAATACAGCTCCTTCGTTTCCTCTTTCCAGTCTTTCATTCCGTTTCCTTTCTGCTTTACATTTTTGTCCTCATATTTTTGGACATGGAAAGGCTACTGCAATGTTGTCTGTTCCATCCCTTCACAATAGCGTTCAACCATTTTTAAATTCGTTTAATACGATTTTTTTACAAGTTGGTGCTTAATTGTTCCACTTTGCATAAAAATTGAAATTTGAGCGTTTAAATGCGTCGCTACATATTTCCCATTTCTGCTTCCGTTTCCTCTGCAAGACTCATAAGTGTCTCTGCAACTTCCGGGTATTTTTCTCCAAGTTCCGAAAATACTTTTTCTTTCAGAAGATCCAGCGCAACATGTACAGCTCCGCTTTCTTTTCTTGCTTCAAGTTTCAGCTTTTCATTGGAAACCTGTGCTCTCTGGAGACTTGCTATCGACTTTGCGATCTTCGCCCTCTCATCAGCTTCCATATCATCGTTTACCATGGCTTCCATGATCAGCTGCGATGCTAGGAGATTATTCGCCTCATGGAGTTCCGTGGATGGTCTGTCCGCATTATCCTCTGCCAGAAGTTTTGCAAATTCCTTTGCCACACGGACAGATTCAAACCGTTTCAGAAATTTTCTCCCATATCTGCCAACAGAGGAAAGATGAACCTCTTCCCCCTGGTCTTTCAGATAATTGGATATCTCTTCATACGTCTCACCATTCAGCAGACGGTTTTCAACTTCGTGTTTTAAATCAGCCGGAAGATTATCAATCTTTCCATGGCTTCTGTTCTGATCATCCATGTCACACTCCTATTCCTGGAACATCGGAACCATTCCCATCCAGATAATCCATTCCTTCTGCTGTGATAAAATAAATGTCCCTGCAAATGCCAAGACGTTTATTCTCAACACGTTCTTTCCGGATCATTTTCTTTTCCTGCAGATAATACAGTTCCTTTTCCATCCGTGATGCATCAAGTCCAAGTTTTCCGACTGCAGCCACAAGCACCTGTGTACTGCATCCTGCCTCACCGGCTGTGCTGCACAGCTGCATGATCTCTTTTCTTAAAATTTCTTTTTCTACAAGTCCAACCAAATCACTCATCAATAATTACCCCCACATCCGTAATATCGCCCTCTGCCAGATTGACACCTGCCGGTGTCAGCCAGATCAGGGAATCCATCCAGTTTTCTTTGTCCACTTCCACATGAACATATTTTTTTCCTTCCCCACCAAGATAGAAAATACATTTTTTCAGATTTTCTTCCGGCAGGAGTCCTTTTGACCGCAGCGCATTCCTTAACGCTGCAATTCTTATGTCTACTCCATAAGTTCCATACAGCTTTTCAATAATGTCGCCCCGGAGTATTTTGGCTTCTGAAATCTCTAATGTGTTCATCAAGAACCTCCCATATGATCAATTTTGTGTTCCAGTACATCCATCTGGTCTTTTAACTGTGTGATATCCTGTTCATGTCTGGACTCCATTTTATTAAGTGATATCTCGATCTTCGACAATGACTGTGTTATCGCGTCCATGGAGTTGAGCATTCTATCCTGATTTGCCATCAGGATGCTCTCACGCTTTTCTGCTTCCTTACGGATAAGATTTTCACGTTTTTCTGATTCAGACCTTAAAATTTCTTCGCGCTTGGCATTTTCTGCCATCAGAGTATTCTCCCGCTCCTTTACTTCCCGGTTGCAGTCCTCAATTTTTTTCTGCGCATCTGAATATGCCTGTTTCACTCTGGCATCATCATCATTTGCCCTTCTGATAAAGAAAACAATGAATATCACAAGAAGTACCGGTGTGATACCGATATCAACAATATTCTTTAAAACCTCCGCGATTGTAAGTCCATCCATGTTGTAACCTCCATTACTGTACTTTGCCAGGCTGCTTCCGACTTCCGCTGCAACCAGGGTGATCGATATCATTTCAGCTTTGTGCCTCTTCTCCATTATCTGCCTCTCCCTCTGCTGTGATCACTTTTCCGGTATCCGGAGCTGTCAGCGTACCATACTCGGACTTGATCTTTGGAAGGACTTCTTCTATCTTGTTCCTGATCAGTGCCTCTGTATCATCAACACATGATTCCAGTGCCTCCATGACTACTGGTGACATCTGCTCCACGATATCCCTGTAGGCATCATCCGACAGCTTTGTCAGTTCTGTGAATTCTTTTTCACCATTCTTGACTGCTTTCCTGACTGCTGCTGCCTGTGTCGTCTCTATCCGGCTCACCGTGCTCTCCGTAATGCTGGTGAGAACAGTGATTGCCATTGCATAGGCGGTGGCAGCAGATTTATTCTGTGCCTCTTCCGCCTCGGCTTTCTTTTTCTCAAGAAATGTATTCAGGATCTCCGTAACTCTTCTTGCAATAATAAGTGCAACTGTTATCCCCACTGCTGTTAAAATGCTCATTAAAATTTCTTTCAACATAATTAACCCCCCCTGAAAATTGGTATAAAAAAATAGACACTGCAAATCCTCTTTGCAATGTCTATTCTAAGTGTTCTTATAATTTTTGTACTTTGCACGCTACAATTAATTTTACTATTCCCCGGACTGGAGCATATCTGCTATTGACATCTGTCCTGGTATCATCGGATGTTTATGTACACCGCTCTGTATCTGCTCCCTGACCACGTTGTACACTGTAGATTCGGAAACGTCATACTTGCTTGCAAGTTTTTTGATATTGGTTCCGTCAAACTCATCCCGGATCATCCGATAAACCCTCATCTTCGTGACTTCCCTCATCTGTGGGATATAAATGGCACTTCCACCAAATTCCCTGACAAGTTTTATAAAGCTTTCCATCCCAATGCTCTCTGCAATTGGTCTGTGCTGCTCCTGCAGATCCTCAATAGTAATCCCGGAGATAATATCTTTTTCTCTTGCCATTTTAATACGTCTCCTGAATTTCTACAAGCTTTTTTTTATTTTCCTTCTCTGAGCAGTTTTTTGGTTGCCGGTCCCACACGCTTATCCGGCTTTTTGGTGGAATAACTGCCCGGATGTTTCAGCTGGAACATTTCCACTGCTTTTTCGGTTCTCTCACCAAACTTACCATCGATACTGTTCTTATTCTTGGAACCTGATCTATAAGTTGTAGCAAGGTATCCGCCCTCTACCAGATAATACTGGAGCCATTTCACATGCTCCTGCTGCATTGCCATTCTTCCGCGGTACAGGGTGTAAGCAGGTTCCCTGTATGGATTTGCTTTTACCAAAGCCCCATTCCCCGCTGTGCTGCTACTGCTCTCCTGATAAATGACATCCATATCCACTTCTTTATTAATACCATCTACGATTCCCTTGGAACTGTACTGCCATCCGAACAGCTCCTGTGTCACCTGCGGTTTATTGTCATCCCCCGGAAGCTGGCTCAATGTCATCTTCTTTTTGGAAGGATAACGCGCGATCCAGAAAGCATTATCAAATGCCTTTGTGTCGATCACATTGTCGTACCAGTCTTTATTACAGTAGATACCAAATGGATATCCATACTGGTCAGCCACCGTCTCAGCTGCTTTTACAATCTTTGTGATGGCATCTTTTCCAAGTGCGCGGAGTTTCTTCTCCTCAATATCAAACCAAACTGTACAGCAGATATTGTTTGCTTTCAAAAGCTCACACACAAGCTTCATTTCTTCCTTCGCCGCATTTTCATCCAATGCGTATGTATATTTATATACATCAAATGGGATTCCATTATCACGGCATCCTTTCACATTGTTCACAAACTGATAGTCTGTCTTTCCTGATCCCCTTGTGGATCTTAATACTGCAAATTCAACGCCTGCTGCCTTTACCCGGCTCCAATTGATAACACCCTGGTTATCCGAAACATCAATACCACGTTTCACGATTCTTCCTCCTGGTTCTTTAACATGTTCTTCAATCCCTCTATGACCTTGGAAGCCATTGACGAAGTGAGCCAGCGGTAATGGTCAATACCATATCTTTTACTGCAGAACCCATTGAGACGTTTATAATCTCTTTTTCCGTTTTCATCCATCCAACCAAGGTCTTTCATAAGCATGTTGATATATCTAAACTGCTTTTCCGTCATCTGCATACTTCCGGTTCTGCCTTTTTTACCTTCCAGACTGTCTATGAGTTTTATCGCTTCACTCATTGTCAGCTCCTTTAAGCTCTCTTTTCCGGTAACTGTCTGCAGATGGATATGGAGCAGGTCATTATCAAGACCATGCTCTCTTGCAGCAGCATATATTTTTCTCATCTGTGATGTAGTGATTGGCTGCATATCATGCCTCCTATTCATCCTGCACGGTATGTCTGTCTGTTTCATACCAGAAAGTGTCTTCTCTCTTCAAACTTGCCCCGACATTAAGGATTTCAGCCTCATCATAAGTCTTAAGGACTTCTTTATTGACTGTTACCTTGGTAGTGAGGCAGTCCATCATTCCATTGCGCTGAAGGCTCTCAATGACTGTCTTTATCGCTTTCGGAAGGATAAGTTTTGTAGAAAGTCTGAATCCGAGTGTACCAAAAGCAAGTTTCTTGCTCTTTCCTTTCAGTTCGTCCTTATGCTCTGTCGTGTACTGCTGGATGAGCGCTTCATTGATCTTGATAACATCCTCATGTTTCTTGACTTTTTCTTTTGCAGCAGTCTTCAGATCTGTAATCTGGTCATTCAGTTCTGCCTCGATCGTATCAATGGCATTCTGCGCCTCACCAATCAGTTTCAGGGAATCATTAACTTCATCCCAGCTTTTTAATACCTGTTCTGTAACTTTCTTTCTAGCCATGAACTTTGCTCTCCTTTCTTTCGTTTTGCCCACTCTGCATTTTCACTGGCTTGTGACAGTCCTTCGGCTGCATTAGGCACCGCCTCACGGCGGTGATGTTCACTGGTCTTTTAAATTATTCTCAATCTCCTGAACGATATTGCTTTCCCCATAGCCTTTTAACATTCCGGCTGCTTTTTGCAGCAGTCCTGTAAGCTTCATAATATATTTTTCCTGCCCATATTCTCTCACTGATTTTTTATCAATGACCTCATCCACTTTCGTATCCTCCGGAATAAGGAGTTCATAATTTTTCCTCACAAGTGCCACCTGCTCAGATGGAAGTCCGACAGTTTTCATGATATCTGTCACCACATCAGTTGTAAGTGTCTTCCGTTCTTTATCATCCGGCTCTGATCCCGCATCCTTTTCCGGAACATGCTCACATAACATGTCCTGAATCTCGTTATATATAATTTTTTCTTTATCACCCTCACCAACAATATCCCGGATAATCTGTGAAAAAGTTTCCTGCTTCTGTAATGAGGTCATCCGCCAGCTGCAGCCTAAGACATTCTCTTCAACCTCTCTATGTGGGCAACGCGCATTTCTTGTATAAAACATGGCTGAATGTATATCTGTGCTTCTGTCTGTAAACGCCGGAAAAACAAAACCTGTATCCGGCACTTTTACAACCCAGTCTCTGATCCGCGGTGCGATCCTGTTCTCAGTCTCCTCATAGCTCAATGCTGCTTTTGAGAGTTCCACCGGACAAATGGCACATAAAAGATACTCATAAACCTCTTCCGATTCATCAAGACTGTTGTTGTCTGATGATTTTTTTATAACATCATACGCATCATGAAAAATAAGGATAAGATACTTCCCTACATAATCGTACTCATATATAATCTGGTCATAGAAATTATCCAGCAGCTTCTCATTTTTTAGTTTGCTTTCGCGCAGTCCCATTAAAATCTGTTGTCTGCCGCCTGCTGCTTCCTCTTCAGCCGGAAATTTCAGTTCTAAAAGATTGTTTCCAATGCTGCCAGACAGCACTTTTTTCGCAATGTCAAGATACTTGTAGAATTCCTCATCTTCCAGATTCAGGAATGTTTCCTCAATTTTTGTGATCTTAGTGCCATCAATGTCCACATAGCAGCCACACATTCTGGTAAATGTGCAGTATTCTTTTTTCAGTCTGCGTTTTAATTCCAATACATCTTTCTTATTCATCATTCACCCTCACTTTCCAACTGCCGTACTTTCATTCGCATTTTCAACATGCCGGTTCATAAAAGCCGGAATCTGCAATCCTGCAAACCCTTTCTTTACAGGTGCCCTTCCGCAAAAGATGTTCACCGGGGATACCTTATAATGTCCCATGGTGGCATTAGCAAGGTCATTGATCAGCTCCGCACACTTAACTTCATCCGGTCCTTCCAATATGATCTCAATTTTCTGCATAACTGTTTCCTCCTTATAAACTTGAATTTATCAGCTGTCGTTCCAGTTCGTCATAATCGTACTTCCGCTGGTGGAAATTATTGAACGAATTCTTTTTCTGCTTTACTACCGGTACACCCTCTGCTTTTTTCTTCTGGAGATTACGCATGATACCGATAGTGTAATTTTCTTTGTATGTTTTGTAATGGGAAATATGTATGCCCAGTGCTTCTTCCACCACATCATCATCAAATTTACTCCATGATTCTTCCACACGCCTGATCACGGACGGACTGATCCGCCCGGACTGCCGTGTCCCTTTCAGTATGTTCCAGTATTTATCTCTCAATTCTTCTGACACCATAGGCTATCTCCCAATATTCATCTGGCGCATCATACGTGCGATTGTTGCAGCAGTGATCTCACTGCCAAAGCATGCAGCAGTATTGACAAATACATTGACCGCACCGCGAAGCCCATAATTGGTATGACAAATTTTGTAAAGAATATCTACCGCATCGTCTGGGAGATCAGCATCCTGAAATACTCTCTGTACATCTTCACGCTTGATATTGTTGATCGACACCGGCTCCCTCATGCCGATCCGTGAGAACAGCTGTGCAAAATCTGCTTTTCCAGTACCTTTTAACTTAGAATAAACATCCTCATTACCGATCAGGCAGATGCCAATGCCGGATTCATCCGCCAGACAGCGGATATGATTTAATGCACGTACCGTCAGGTGCTGTGCCTCATCAATAATGATCACCCTGCCGGAGTCCTTAAGTCTTGTCACAATCTCGTTTGTGATCTTACGCGCCACACGCTCCCGGACACCAAGCTGCTCTGCCAGAAGTTCGTTTACGCCTGTGATTGACGCATATGTAGGTGAAATGGTAATGCCGATCGCAAGTGAATTGTTTGCCAGATAATGCCGGAATGCCTGTGTTTTTCCAATCCCTGCATCACCATATACAACGGATATCCTTCCTCTCAGGTGACTGTACTTGATCGCATTCTCTACCATGACAGAGACACTTGTCTCAACAAACGGCGGATCTGATAATGTGATCTTCTTTTTTTCGCTGACCTCTGCAAGATTTTTGACTTTAGGTACGATCGTGTGAGGTGTCTTATAATTTCCTGCCAGGAAACTTGACAATGCACCGGAGGAGATACCAAGTTCTCCTGCCACTGCCGTCTGTGTCTTTTTTGTCCGCTCAATGTAACTTCTTAAAAAATCTATTGCCTGTTCTACAGACATTTCAATATTATTTGTACCGTTGTTTAAATCTTCCATTGAATATCCTCCTAATTATTTTTCGCTGCCTGCAGTCTCTCAATAGCCAGTGACCAGTCAATTGCATCGTCCGCTCCGACAGCTTTGTCATATGCATAATCTTCTTCGGTTTCATCCATCTTACGGATTGGGGTAATGATCTTAGGATCAAGCCGCTCTCCAACTGCAAGATTTCTCTCTGCCTCTTCCAGAACCAATGCCAGCGCATCCTCTGCCTGAATATTTTTCTCTTTTTTGTAGGCACGGACGACTTTTTCCAGTTGGCGCTGCTCCCGCATTTTTTCTGCAACGTCTTCTTTGCTTGCAAAATAACTCAATGCCGTGTGCTGCTGTGCGGTACAGATAAAGCGGTCGTTCTCGTCATATACCCTGACCTCAGACAGATCATCCGGATTGTAACGAAAATAAACGCTCTCTCCAATGTGGTTATACAGCAGTTCATCCGACCAAAAAGGTATTTCCGTATCGTAAAGTTTAAGGATGACACCATCTCTCCGAACCTTCGTCATGCGGCTGTTACGCAGCATCATAAGATTCAATTCCTCTTTTGTTGCTGTCCGCATCTCTATAAGGTTGTCTGCATATACCTCATTCCGGCTTTTATTTCCCATTCCGGCACCACCGTGTGTCTGGTAGTTAAACCATCCATCTATGTACAGATCAACATAGTCCACAAAATCAGCATAAGGTGTAAAATTGGATGCTCTCTTTGCCATTGTCTTCAGTCGTTCCGGCCGCTCTTTGATCGTTCCTCCGGTGTAGCCTTCGAACAATTTTGAAAACATCTCCTTCACATCCAGGAATGCCCTCTCAATAATCTTTGCCCTTGCATTTCGCACAAGTGCCGTCCGGAACTCAATCTGGAGATTATCCAGAATAGTTGGTGCGCTGTGCTCGTCCTCGCGTCCGTTCTTACGGAATCCGCGTCCACCGATATCATGTGTTAAAAATTCGCGTCCATTATCGGATAATATACGTTTTGGGATTCCATATCGCTCAATTCCTCTTCTTAATGCCTGTAAGGTTGCATCCGAACACGGCGCGTCCGTCACATACCATCCGACCATCTTCCTCGACCGGACATCCAGAAATCCTGTAAGATATACTCTGATCGGCTTTTTACATTCTCCGTCATCCACAAAAATATCAAAGGTGTGGTTATCGCAGACCCAAATGTCATTCGAGTGCAGATCATCATAAGTACGTTTTATGTATGGTGCACACTCATCCTTGAATGCTTTTTGTCCGAGCCGGAAGTACTTAAGTACCGGCACCGGAATACTCCGCTCTATCTCTCTGGCAAATGACTTCTCGCTTGCGATCGGCAGCAGTTCTTCTGCTCCTTCATGTTTGATTTCAAGTTCCGTGAGCCTCATACATTCCCTGACAGATTTCTGCGACTGATCCAGATAATAGTATTCAAATATATCGAATACTTTAGTAGGCACTGCCTTTTTATGGTTATCGTGCTTTCCCCGACCATCTGCCAGCGCACATGATCCATACTGATCCAGTGCTTTTTTCTTGCGGTAGAGCATCCGCACCGAAAACTGCATGTCCGGATATTTATTGTTGAGATATACAATAAACTTTTCATCCATTTCGCTCTTTCGTCCGCCCTGGTTCCGGTATTCATTCCACTCAGCCAGGATTCCCTGCCAGAATCCCACCTCCGACCGTTCCCGATCGGTCAGTGCTTCCACATTTTCCGGTACTAATCTCGGTCGCTCCGGCTTTGGCTCTGCTGCCTTCCTGTGGAGTCTGTTGTATTTTTTTATGACTGCCGGAGGACACTCTGCCAGAGGGATAGAATAGGATAATCCGTTTTTGCCGCCTGCGCCGAATCTCTCATTGGCTTTAAGTTTTCCATCACTTATAAGTTTTCTGACATATCTTTCGGTACAGCCTTTCAGCTCTGCATATTCCTCCACCGTTATCTGCTCCACAAGAATCACCACCTTCCATTGATTTTTTGTCTGTTTTCTGTTATTCTTTATTTGTGTTTTTTGATTTGTGCCGATTTTCCGTTGCCGCGGAGGTCGGCATTTTTATTGATTATCTTTCCGCCATGCAGGACAACAAACAGTCTAAAATCCTGTTCAACCTCTTCCGGAATCTCCACCTGCATTGCGATTCTCGTCCGTCCCATTTGCTCTCACCTTCCTTTCTTATTTAATATGTCAGAATAAAGTTCAGAATTATTTTTAATCTCATATTTTCGCTTCACTCCCAATCATTCATTTAATTCATACGCAGACACTGCAATTTCATAAGCTGTTTTTACCTCATTTGACGGATCTGCCTCTGCTATATAATTCCGGCTCTGGAACCTTCCTCTAAGTTTCAGCTTTGTTCCAACTTTAAGACTAGATAAATATCTTCCGTTTCTTCCAAAAACGATACATGGAAGATAAAAACTTCTTTTTGTTCCAGATACTGCAACCAGCACATCCGCAATATATTTCATATCCCCATTTCCTATCAAAACTCTTCCAACTGGTGGTTTGCAGACAGTCCCATCAAATTCAAATGAATTAATCACATATCCATCTGTATCTTTTTCATCCACCGGATATATATATTCCGCAAATAAATAGATTTCCAAATGCATCTTTCCATTTTGCTTATTATCAAAACTTCTGACTGTTCCTTCTATATAAAGGTATTCGCCCTGTTTCATATTAGGAAATCCGTCTGCTCTCTGTGAAACTCTGACTGGAACAACATCAACAGCTCCGCTTTTTCTTTTTACAGACACTAATGTCCTGAAAAAATCTTCTCCGTTGATTGTTAAGTAATGTTCCGGTTCATTCAGCACTATTCCGCAGATATAACACTCATTGTAACTTTTCTCCATGCTGTCTCCTTTCATATCATTCCCACTACATCCTTGATCAGTGCTATCCCACTGTCCAGAGCCACATTTACAAGGCTGCTGCTCTTATCCGTATAATGAATAATGATCGTATCCTTTTCTTCGATATATTCCAGTCCTTTCACATTTTCATCCGTTAATCTTAAAAGTTCTTCCAATTTACGAATAATTTTGTGACGCTTATCTGAGGCTTTATCACGGCTTGCTACTTTCATCCATGCATACACTTTTCTGGCATATTCGAAGTTGAAGTCCTGAAGAGCAATGTACTTGTAAACCTTTCTTCCATAAGACATGTAAAATCCATCACTGCAAAATAAAATGGATTCTATCTGTCCATCACCACATATAAAAAATGTTCCTGCTCCAAGTTCCTGCTCTGTTCCGAAACTAATGCTCCAGCACTCGACTGTTTTATTGGTCGGATTTTTTCGCATATCAAACTCATGCAGTTCAACTTTCGTTCCGTCTGCTTTATAGACACCTTTAAGTTCTCCCATTCTTTTCCTTTCCCAAGTGTTTTACGGTATCAAAAGCTTTATGCTGCCTCAATGCCGAGTATCCTTGATATTTCCTCTTTATATTTCTTACCACTGCGCTCTCCGGTCAGAATTTTATGAATATACTGCTTATTGCAACCGAGCAAAGCAGCAAGTTCTACCTGCGTCATATTCTTATCTATCAACTTTTTTCTGACCCTACGACCATAAGGCGTTAGTCTCGGCTGCTTTGTTGCCATTATCTGCCTCACCTCACTTTGGTATATTTTTCATCTTCATTGTCCTGATCCGGACGATTTTCTCTTTTTTAGGAGAATCCCATTGAGATTTTTAGAAATGAGTTGTATAATCTTTGGGTTACAAATAACCCTCTTACAAAGAATATAATACTGCATATATGCAGGATTGTCAATAATAATCTGCATATATACCGTTTAATTATGCAAATATGCAGGAATTAGAAAGGATAATACTATGTGTGATACAACTTCAAGTATTGGAAAACGGATTAAAGAACTCAGGAAATCTGTGCATATATCTCAAGATGCTCTTGGATATATTGTCCAAAAAAATGGTACAACCGTCGGCAGATATGAAAAAGATGAGCTTCCAGTCCCATCCGATGTATTAGAAATCTTATCAAATCATTTTAATGTATCTATTGATTACATTGTTCTCGGAAAAAATAAAAGCACACAAAAAGCAGATAGATATTTAGATAAAACAACTCCTAATACTTCCTCCGAAGCTTCCTTACTGAGTACAGAGGAGAAACTCCTAAAAGGCTTCCGGCAACTTAATCAGGATGATCAGGAGGAACTCATGGGACTGCTCTCCCTAAAACTCCGTAAAGTAAAAAGGGACAATCAAAAACTGGAAACATTATCCAATTCCCAAGCATTACCTGATACATATTTAAAATCTGCGGAATAATTTTTTGTCTATTTTGGGTTACTTGTAACCCAAAATATGAACAAATAATATTGTCCAATCCAAGGTAAAAGAGGTGTATATGGAAATAATTATGAAAAGCATTGGTGAAAGAATTAGAAATAGAAGAAAGGAACTACATCTCACACAGACAGACATCAGGGCTGCTTGTGGCATATCTTCAGGCGCATTGAGTGAAATTGAGAACGGAAACAGGACACCATCAATCATCACGTTCCATGCACTATCCGAAGTGCTTCAGTGTTCTATGGATTGGTTAGCAACTGGAGAATCTCTGGATGCAGAGAGTTTATTTGCCTCCTCATCCGAAAATTTTAAATTGAGAACAGAGGCAGAACTTCTGAAAGGCTTTCGACAGCTTGATAAAAATCATCAAAATGAACTTATAGATTTCCTAAATTTTCTACTCCAACAAGCGAAATAGAATTTTTAAATCTTTTCAAACGCTTTAAAAATGTTTTTAAATCTTATTTGAAAATACAAAAAAGCAAGTATTTTTTATGCTTTTATACACTGTGAAAAATTTTCTTGCTAATTTTACAAATATTGCGGAACTACTACGGATGTTATTAACATAGGAAGCTTTGCAAACAGTTAGATTTCCACAAATAGTTCCGCAATATTTTTATAAATGCCTAAATTCCCAGTAATATCAAGGCTTCCCGATTGCGGAACTACTTTTTGCAAAATTGCATTTTAGTTCCGCAATATTTTTGCATACAGTTGAAATCCAATTTTAACAATTTTTTAAATATCTTTAAAAAGCTGAATTTATGGGGTTTTCAAGAGTTAAAGAAGTTGAAAAAGTTTTGAAGGGCAAATTTCAGCGGGATTTTTTTGATTTTTAACACCTATTTTTTTGCGACACCAAGAATGTCAATTTTTAAAAACAAAAAAGTCGAGAATCCCATGTTTTCGGGGTTTCTCAACTTTTTTCGGTTTTTTTCACTTTTTTCTTTTTTTGACATTCTTAATGTCTCTTTACAGTATTGATAACCAGTACCTTTTCCACACATTATTTTTCGTTTCACATATTTTTAGTACCAATTCAGTACCATTGCTATATTGCCATTATTGTGTGTAGTTCCGGTGGTTTGCAGGTTCGTTGACTATTCACAGAATAATCATCTGATAGTTTGCAAGTCCACCTATGGAGATTATAATCTCTGGACGATGTTTCTGCAATTAGAAATTTTGAGGTACTAATGGATAGCATCATTCTTTTCCATATCATTCATCAATTTATCAAAGTCAC
>ERZ835980.319-NODE-319-length-68398-cov-3.762624_pt1 | contig 68398 bp, 62 predicted proteins | sample MGYA00519943_ERZ835980 | MGnify/ENA primary metagenome ERZ835980 (study PRJEB31850, sample SAMEA3708791) | human gut metagenome | biome: human gut; feature: human-associated habitat; material: faeces | place: China | collected 2014 ... | reverse complement strand
GGATAGGAATTCCCTTCGCGGTGTTTTAGGGTAGTACCTTTTACTATAAATCCACCCAACTTATCGAGTTGAATGAAATCTTGGAATTCTAAACCATAACCAAATGTTCCTGATGCTGTCAATACAGGATTTTTTAGCTCTAAGCCATTGAGGTTTATATTTAAATCTGCCATTTTAAATCATTTATATTAAATACCGGACCGTCTGTACATACACATTTATGACCTTCTTTGGTGTCGTTTACACAGCAAAGGCAAGCTCCGATTCCACAAGCCATCGTATTCTCCAGAGAAACTTCACAATCGATATGTTTAGAATAAGCATACCTGGCAACTGCTTTCATCATCGGTTCGGGGCCACAACAAAAGATATGGTCGAATTGTTCAGTTAGAATGGTATGCTGAGTGGGATATCCCTTTTCTCCATAAGAACCGTCTTCGGTTGTATAGTATACCGTTGCATACTTTTCATACTCTTCTTTTAAGATAATATCTTTCACTGTCCGGGTTCCGATCAGAACCACCGGGTGTAGCCCTTTATCGGAGAGTTCTTTGGATAAATGCAAAAGGGGAGCGATACCGACACCGCCACCAACCAGTAAACATCGTCCTTGTTCGGGTTGAGAGAAGCAATTTCCCAATGGAAGTATAATATTCAACTGTTCACCGGGCTTAAGCGTGGACAATTTTTCGGTCCCTTTACCTGCAATTTTTACTAAAAGATAAAGCAGGCCTTGTTTCTTATCCACATCATGCACGGATATCGGCCGGCGTAAAAAAGTAGAAGGGGAATGGTCTACTCTGACATTGACGAATTGTCCTGCCTGGATCTCCGGTAACTCTATGGAATGCAATACCAATAAAAAATTGTCTGCATTGAGCCGGCGGTTTTCTTTAACAGTAAAATCTAGTATTTTCTTCATGCTGTTTAATGAGATCTGGTGATCACTGATTTATTATTTATTGCAATTTTTCTTTCAGATAGTGCCCTGTATAGGATTCCGGACATTTTACCACTTGTTCCGGTGTACCGGTACAAACGATACGTCCACCTTCTTTTCCTCCCTCAGGTCCGAGGTCGATAACATAGTCGGCACATTTGATAACATCCATATTGTGTTCGATGATCAATACGGAATGTCCCCGTTCGATCAAAGCATTCAACGAACTCATCAATTTATGAATGTCGTGGAAATGCAGACCTGTCGTCGGTTCATCGAAAACAAAAAGGGTAGGATCGGCATTTTCCCGGCTTAAATGATAAGCCAGTTTGACCCGTTGGCTTTCACCACCGCTGAGAGTACTGGAAGACTGGCCCAGCTTCACATAACCTAATCCAACGTCTACCAATTTTTGTAACTTATCTACAATACTACGTTCGCTATGACCATTCCCCGCAGAAAAAAATTCCAGGGCCTGATTTACGGTCATTTCCAGAATATCATAAATATTTTTACCCTTATAACTGATCTCCAGTACCTCGTCTTTAAAGCGTCTGCCTTTGCAGTGTTCACACTCCAGAAATACATCCGCCATAAATTGCATTTCCACTTTAATAATTCCTTCTCCCTGACATTCTTCACAACGCCCACCGGGTACGTTGAAAGAAAAATGTGCCGGTTTAAACCCCTGTACCTTAGCAGCTTGTGTATCTGAGAAAATTTTACGGATATCGTCCCAAGCCTTTAAATAGGTAACCGGATTGGAGCGTGTAGATTTTCCTATCGGATTTTGGTCGATAAATTCGACTCCGGTAATGGCTTTCAAATCTCCGGTGAGTTTATCGAAACTACCTGTGCGATCGGAATAATCTCCATATAATTTCTTTAAGGCAGGTACCAGAATCGTTTTTATCAAAGTACTTTTACCTGAACCGCTGACTCCGGTAATCGCAGTCATGATTTTCAAAGGAATATCGACAGTGATATTTTTCAGGTTATTCTCGGTTGCTCCGCTGATTGTTATTTTTTGTTTCCAGGGACGTCTCCGGGCAGGAACTTCGATTTTACGCTTCCCGAAAATATAATCGGCGGTTAACGTACCGGCAGTTTTCAGTGCTTTCATATCGCCCTGAAATACAACTTCACCCCCCAGGCGTCCAGCCTGAGGGCCGATGTCGATCACCTGATCGGCTGCTTTAATGATGTCTTCGTCATGCTCGACGACGATGACGGTATTTCCCAAATCCCTTAGTTTTTTCAATACTTTGATCAATTGTCCGGTATCCCGGGAATGTAATCCGATACTAGGTTCATCCAGGATATAGAGCGAGCCGACCAAAGCCGAACCCAGGGAAGTAGCTAAATTGATCCGCTGGGATTCTCCACCTGAAAGTGAAGAAGAAAGCCGGTTCAGAGTGAGATAACCCAAACCTACTTCAAGTAAAAATTCAAGTCGGTTCTTAATATCGGGAAGGATCCTTTCTGCCACTTTGTTTTGAGCCGGAGTCAAAGAAAGGGTATCGAAGAATACTTTCAGATCGGATACCGGCATTTCAACCAGTTCGGGCACCGATTTACCGCCGATCTTCACGTATGAAGCTTCGGGTTTTAAGCGAGTACCATGGCATTCTGGGCACTTGGTCTTTCCTGTATACCTGGCAATCATCACCCGGTTTTGAATTTTGTATTTTTTGGATTCCAAATAATTGAAGAAATCGTAAATTCCTCCAAAGTACGGACATCCGTTCCATAGGATATTCTTTTCCGCTTCTGTCAATTCATAATAGGGAGTATGAATCGGGAAATTAACTTTGTGTGCATGTTTCACCAATTCGTTTTTCCATTCGCTCATTTTTTCCCCTCTCCAACACAGCACAGCTTCTTCGTAGATACTGAGCGATTTATTCGGAACGACCAAGTCTTCGTCTATACCCAGAATTTTCCCATATCCTTCACATTTCGGACAGGCTCCCAAGGGAGAGTTGAAACTAAAGGTATTGACTGTAGGCACGACAAAGCTCATACCGTCTGCTTCGAAACGATTGGAAAAGGAGCGAATTTCCCCGTCGATCTCTATAAAACATTCTCCTTTTCCTTCATACAGGGCCGTTTCTACCGATTCGGAAACCCGGGAAGCGGTATCTTTTTCCTGGGTGATGTTGATCCGGTCGATGACGAGATATAGATCGGATGGGCTCGAAAGAACTTTATTTTCAGCGAGGATATCGTCGATCCGGTGATATGCTTTTCCTGATTTTATACGGGTAAATCCCTGGCTCAACAACAATTTTAAAGTTTCCACATCCTGCAAATGTTCAGGACGTGCCAGGATAATAACAGTTTTGCCGAGGTGGTCTTCCAGAATATACCGGGTAATGTCGTCAGTATGATCTCTTTTTACTTCCCGTCCCGATATCGGGGATATGGTTTGTCCTGCCCGGGCGTATAATAATTTGATATAATCGTATATTTCTGTAGAAGTACCTACCGTCGAGCGTGGATTAGAAGTATTTACCTTCTGTTCGATTGCAACGGCAGGGGGAATTCCTTTGATATAATCACATTCCGGTTTATTCAGACGTCCCAGAAACTGCCGGGCATACGACGACAGACTCTCGACATACCGGCGCTGACCTTCGGCATATAGCGTGTCGAAAGCCAAAGAAGATTTGCCGCTACCTGATACTCCCGTGATGACAATCAGTTTATTGAGTTCGATTTTCAGATCGATATTTTTCAGATTGTGCACCCGTACACCCTTCAAATCAATATATGGTTTATTCATATTATCTTTCACATTTAGCATACAAAGATAATGAAAATGTTGCGAAAAATAAAAGCACCCGGCGAAGGGTGCTTTTAAGCGTTTGGAATATGTTTGGAAATACGTTTATAGTCCGTTTATGACTTTGGTTAATTATTCAGAAACTACTTCGAACTGAACATCGACTTTCACTTCACGATGAAGTTTGATGACAGCGGTATAAGTTCCTACTTCTTTAATTTCTTTCAGCATGATTTTCTTCCGGTCGATATCGAATCCCTGAGCCAATAAAGCTTCTGAAATCATGATATTGTTTACGGAACCGAAAATCTTACCGGTACTGCTGGTTTTAGCACCTACAGTCAGTTTCAATTCAGCCAGTTTTGCAGCCAATTCTTCAGCTTCTGCTTTCAATTTAGCTTCCTTATGTGCCCGTTGTTTGGTATTTTCTGCAACGATTTTCTTTGCAGCTTCGGTAGCTAAAATGGCATATCCCTGAGGAATCAGGTAGTTACGGCCATATCCGGGTTTTACGTTGATCACATCGTCTTTATGTCCCAGATTTGCGATATCTGTCAATAATATAATCTGCATTTCGTGTCCTCCTTTTAATTATTTCATGCAATCGGTTACGAAGGGCAGGATGGCCAGGTGGCGCGCACGCTTCACGGCCTGGGCGACCTTCTTCTGGAACTTCTGCGAAGTACCCGTCAGGCGGCGCGGAAGAATCTTGCCCTGCTCGTTGAGGAACTTCTTGAGGAACTCGCCGTCCTTATAATCTACGTACTTGATGCCGAGCTTCTTGAAACGGCAGTACTTTTTCTTCTTGACGTCTACCGATACGGGATTCAGGTAACGGATTTCCGACTGTGCTTTGTTGTCCTGTGCCATGGTTTACTCCTCCTGCTTGTTAGAAAGTTTTGCACGACGCTTCTCCGAATATTCCACGGCGTATTTGTCCTGCTTGAAAGTTAAGAAACGGATCACGCGCTCGTCGCGGCGGTACTGCGTTTCGAGCGTGTTGACGAGCGAGCCTTCGCCCGTGAACTCTACCAGGAAGTAGAAACCGGTGGTCTTCTTCTGAATAGGGTAGGCGAGCTTGCGAAGGCCCCACGACTCCTTGTTCACGATCTGACCGCCGTTTTCGGTGATGACACCCTGGAATTTGTCAGCGACTTCCTGCACCTGTGCATCGGACAGAACCGGCGTGACAATGAAAACGGTTTCGTAATTGTTCATAATGCTTTTAATTAGTTAATTAAATCCCCAAAGGGACCGCAAAGATACACATTTAAATTAAAAATGAAAAATTAAGAATTAAAAATTTGTCAGTATTTGGATTATCTCTGCTTTTTCCTATCTTTGTGGAACATACTGACAAACACGGAAAGTGTAAGTTTATTCCCGATAAGCGAACGTAGGAAATTCTCTTTGGCGAGGAATAGGCAGACTTCTTGCCGCTTACGCAGGCTCCCCGCAGGGTAGAACTGCGGGGGGCCTGCTCTCGACTGCGCTTCGGGCGGACTTCCGCAATTTGTTTCCTGAAAATGGTGCCGGATTATGGGATTTTGCGTATCTTATCAGCGAATTCAATCCTAATGCTAACCCGATGATAAGACATTGCTTTTTCTTGATTTTTGCCGTGCTTCCGTTTTGCGGCTTGCAGGCGCAGGATACGGCCATAAGCCCCCGTTATCCGGGGGCCGGGTGTTTCGAGGGTGAGGTGGCTGTCGGGGCGACCTTTGGCTATGCCTCGCTCGGAAGCTTTGACAACGATGCGGCGGGCTTTTGCCTGGTCGCTGAAAGTCGTTACAATTTCCGGAGAACTCCCTTCGATGTGGGTTTGCGGCTCGGCGGGTCGTGTTACTCGCGGCTGGCTGCGGGCGTCTGCTCGCAGGACCCTTTTATGATGTTCAGCCTGATGGCCGTTGCGGATTACAACCTGCATCTGACGCCGAAAGTGGCGTTGTTCGCGGGAGCAGGGATCGGTGGGGCGTATGTCCTCCGAACGGCCGAAGGGGCTGTCTCCGATACTCCGTCCAGCGACTGTGCGGCATTTTGCGTGATGCCGCGCGTTGGCTGCGAATGCTGGAACCGGCTGCGCGTCACGCTGGGTTACACCTGTACGGAGCGGGCCAACCGCCATCTGTCGCTCACGTTCGGAATAGCCATCGGCGGCGGGCGGCGGTAAGACGCTTATTCTTCCGGGAACCCTTGTGCCTTCAGCTTTATGTCCTGCCCGTCGGGCGTCACGAGGTAACAGCCCGTGGAGGCGGGGGTGATGTGGCCGATGACGTCCACAAGGCCCAGCCGCATGATCTGTTCCTGCATCGAAAGCGGCACGGTGAAGAGCAGTTCGTAGTCCTCGCCGCCGTTTAGAGCCGCAACGACCGGGTCCGAGTGCATCTCCTCGGCCAGCGCCGAGGTCTGCCGGGCGATCGGGATGCGTTCGAGGTAGATGCGCGCGCCGCAGGCCGACGATTTGCAGATCTGCATCAGGTCGCTCGCCAGGCCGTCCGAGAGGTCGATCATCGCCGTGGGGCGGAGTTTCTCTTCGGCCAGCGCACGGACGATGTCGGTGCGGGGGCGCGGCTTGAGGTATTTTTCAAGCAGGTATTCGTAGCCCTTGAACTGCGGCTCGGGGTTCTCCACGTCGGCGAGCACCCGCTTTTCGCGTTCGAGCAGTTGCAGACCCATGTAGGCGGCCCCGAGGTTGCCCGTGATGCAGACGAGGTCGTTCTGCTGCGCACCGCTGCGGTAGACGATCTTCTCCTTTTTGGCGTAGCCAAGCGTGGTGACGGTGATGACCAGCCCCGTCATCGAGGCGCGCGTGTCGCCGCCCACGAGGTCGATCTCCTGCTCCTTGCAGGCGAAGGCGATGCCTTCGTAGAGGTCCTGAAGGGCTTCGACGGGCAGTTTCGACGAGACGCCGAGCGACACGGTGATCTGCGCCGGGAGGGCGTTCATGGCCAGGATGTCGCTCACGCCGGCCGTCACGGCCTTGTAACCCAGGTGTTTGAGCGGAAAATAGGTGAGGTCGAAATCGACGCCTTCGTAGAAAGAGTCGGTCGTGCAGAGCACCGCTTCGCCGCGTCCCGGGGCGATCACCGCGGCGTCGTCCCCCGCGCCCTTGAGCGTCGAGGCGTTCTTCGGGGTGAATCCGCTGGTCAGCAGGTCGATGAGTCCGAATTGTCCGAGCGAAGCGATCTCGGTGCGCTTTTTCTGGTCCATGAATCTAAAATTTTTTACAAAATTAAGGAAATACTCTTGTTTCCCCAAAAAATAACGTAATTTTGCCCGGTCCAAATTACTAAAAGGGTTAGTTATGGTAAATATCGTCTTATTCGGTGCTCCGGGTTGCGGCAAAGGCACGCAGGCGCAGCGCCTGAAGGAACACTACGGAATCGATCACGTTTCCACGGGCGAGGTGATCCGTGACGAGATTCGCCGGGGTACGGAACTGGGACAGAGCATGGAAGCCTACATCAAGGCCGGGCAGCTGGCTCCCGATGAGATCGTAATCGGCATGATCGACCACTATGTCACCGGGCACATGAACGCCGCCGGCTGTATTTTCGACGGCTTTCCCCGCACCACGGTTCAGGCCGAGGAGTTCGACAAAATCCTTGCCGGACACGGCCTGAAGGTCGATGTGATGATCGACATCCACGTCCCCGAGGAGGAGCTGGTGCGCCGCATCCTGCTGCGCGGCAAGGATTCGGGACGCGCCGACGACGCTTCGGAAGAGGTGATTCGCGGGCGTCTGGATGTTTACCGCGAGCAGACGGCCGTCGTGGCGGACTACTACGCCGCACAGGGTAAATACGCCTCGGTCAACGGTACGGGGACGATGGAGGAGGTTTTCTCCCGCATCGCCGCGGTGATCGAAGGCCTGAAATAGCGGGGCAGGCCCGGAGGGGCCGGGAAGCGCTCCCGAAATGAAAATCGTCCCTGCCGGAGTTGTCTCCGGCAGGGACGATTTGTGTGAAATCCAAATCCGCCGGACGTCGCTTGTCGTCGCGCCGGGCGGGATACGGAAAAAGCCGCCCGTTTCCGGTGCGGCTTTTCTGTCTCGGTGCGGGAGCGCTCCTCCCTCGGACGAAGATTTAGAGTGCGTTCACGTGAAGCTGGATCGAACTCTTCAGGTTCGCAGCCTTGTTCTTGTGCACGATGTTGTGCTTTGCCAGTTTGTCGAGCATAGCGGTTACCTTCGGAAGCAGGGCCTCGGCGGCGCTCTTCTCGGTGGTCGTGCGCAGGGCCTTCACGGCGTTGCGGGCCGTCTTGTGGAACAGACGGTTGTGAGCACGCTTCGTCAGGGTCTGGCGAATTCTCTTCTTCGATGACTTATGGTTTGCCATAATCCGTTAATTTTTATTTTTTACTTTTTTTCAGTCGTTTGGCTTGAAACGGCCTTGGCCGCTTTCGGATAGACCCGGGGGTCCGCTCCTCGAAAAGTTTTTTCACCCGTAGGGGGCGTGTTCGGCGGTGCATTTTTCGATTCCGGTCTCCCGTCTTCCTTTTTCGCGCCCCTCTTCCGGCCCCTTCGTTCGTAGCCCATAGGAGAGTCGAACTCCTCTTTCAAGAATGAAAATCTTGCGTCCTAACCGATAGACGAATGGGCCTTTACCACTATCGCATGCCCCGAACGGGGTTGCTTTAGCGGTGCAAAGGTAAGCAAAAAAGTGACTTGTACAAAAAATATGCGAAAAAATTACGGATTTTTTGCCGGAAGTCCCTCGGACGGTCGTTTCTTGAGCTGTCAGCGCAGCCGTACGGTCCGCGTCTCGGGGTCGAAGCGGGCGTTTTCGCCCGAGAAGAGACGCTCGATCAGTCCGCTGCCGACCATCTCCCCCGCAGGGAGGTGGTGGAGCGAAGGGGTGTCGATCAGCGCCACCGAGTCGCAGAGCGAAAGCGCCACGTCGAGGTCGTGCGTCGAGAAGAGGATGCACTTGCCCTCGTCGCGGGTCAGCCGCCGGAGCAGCGTCGCCAGCTCGTAGCGGTTCGGGAGGTCGAGGAACGCCGTGGGTTCGTCGAGCAGGATGACCGGGGTGTCCTGGGCCAGCGCGCGGGCGATCATCACCCGCTGGCACTCGCCGTCGGACATACGGTCCATGGTCTTGCGGGCGAAGGCCGACATCCCTACCAGGCGGAGCGAACGTTCGACGACGGCGCGGTCGGCCTCCTGCATGCGCCCGATCCAGTTGGTGTAGGGGGCGCGTCCCAGCGCCACGACGTCCTCGCAGGCGAGGTTGGCGATACGGACCTTGTCGGTGGTGACGAACCCCACGGTCGTGGACAGCTCGTGGGGCGTGAGCGACGCCAGCGGGCGGCCGCAGAGCGCCACATCGCCGGAGACGGTCGTTCCGAGACCTGCAATGGCCCGCAGCAGGGTGCTTTTGCCCGTGCCGTTGCGGCCGATCAGCGCGGTCAGCGACCCTTGGGCGAAGGCGGCGGTGACATCTTCGAGCAGCGTGCGGCTGCCGTAGGAGAGCGTGATATGGTTGAGGGCGATACTCATGTCAGAAGATATTGCGGTTGCGGACGACGACGAAGATGACGACCGGAATGCCCATCAGGGCCGTGATGGTGTTGATCGGCAGGGCGAGGCTCTTGGCGACGAGGTCGCAGACCAGAAGCAGGGCCGCGCCCGCGAGCATCGACCCCGGCATCAGGATGCGGTGGTCGGCCGAGGCGAAAAGCATGCGTGCGAGGTGCGGCACGGCCAGCCCGATGAAACCCACCGGGCCGCAGAAGGCGGTGACGGTGCCCGCGAGCAGGACCGTGGAGAGGAAGATCAGCGTGCGCGTGCGCTGCACGTTGAGTCCCATCGTGCGGGCATAGTTCTCGCCCAGCAGCAGCAGGTTGAGCGGCTTGATGACGGCGACGGCGAGCGCCAGTCCCGCGGTGACGACGGGAAGCAGCAGCGCGAGCTGGCTGCCCGTGACGTCGCCCAGCGACCCCATGGTCCAGATGACGAACGATTTGAGCGCCGCCTCGCTCGACAGGTATTGGAGGATTTCGACCACCGAACTGATGCCCGAACCGAGCATCATGCCGAGGATGAGGATGACCATGATGTCCTTGATGCGGCGGCTGACCGCCATCACGATGGCCAGCACGAGCGCCGAGCCGAGCCACGCAGCCCCGGCCACGCCCAGCGACCGGACGAACGAGTGTCCCGCGACGCCCAGCAGGGGGGCGCCCAGCAGGAACAGCGCGACGCCGAGTCCTGCGCCCGAGCTGACGCCCAGCACGTAGGGACCGGCCAGCGGGTTGCGGAAAAGGGTTTGCATTTCGAGTCCGCCGGCAGCGAGGGCCGCGCCGGCGAACAGGGCTGTGACGGCTTTCAGGAGCCTGATCTTGAGGATGATGTCGCTGGTGGCAGGGTCGCAGGAGCCGCCTGTGAGCGCCGCCCAGACATCGCCCAACGGCACGGCGACCGATCCGACGGCGAGGTCGGCGATGAAAAGCGCTGCGGTGAGCAGCCCGAGCGCCGTGAAAAGGAACGTGGTTCTGCGTGCGGTCATTTAGCGGTACTGGAATTTGAGCGAGATTTCGTAACGGACGTCGGCGAAGCCGTAGCGCGAATCGCGCCTGACGTCGGCCCGTCCGTCGGCGTAGTGGCGGAACCGCGTGCCGGACCCCTGCGCCTGCGCGGCGGGCTGAAGGCAGAGGGACGAAAGGTGGAGAATGGCGGCATTTTTCATCTTATTCGAGGCGTTTGTAATAACAGGTCGGGACGCTGTCGCCCGAGAAGATCGTCCGCAGGTCGCGCAGCACGAGATCGGGGCGTACGACGCCCGATTCCCAGAAGTCGGAACCTCCGGCCGGGGTTTGGCGGCGGTTGTTGTTGTAGACGTTCCGGCTGCGCACGACCGGAATGCCGGAAAATTTCGGGTTCTGGGCCGTCAGTTCCGCCAGCGTGTTGCAGGGACCGACGTTGAGCCAGAAATCGGCGGCGTTGGCCAGCAGGTAGGCCTCCTCCATGTCGACGGCCACCGACGTGTCCGAATCGTTCTTCGTGTAGACGTACTCCCCGCCGGCATCCTCGATCAGGCGGATCATGTAGCTCTGCGATGAGGGCAGGAACCAGGTGTCGCGGTAGGGGGTGTTGAGCATCACCTTCGGGCGCGGTGCATCCGGGGCGGGGTGTGCTTTCAGGGCCTGGTAGTCCCGGGCGATCCGTTGCAGCGTGTCGGCCCCGGCCGCGCGCAGGTCGCAAAGCTCGGCCGCGAGGACCAGCCATTCGGCCTTGCCCAGCGGGGATTCTTCCATGTAGTCGCCGATATATATATAGGGGATGCCCAGTTCGCGGAGTTTGCCCGTGACGATGGTGTTTTCGCCCGTCACGCCGTAGAGCAGCATGAGGTCGGGGCGCATGGCGGCGAGCAGTTCGAAATTGAGGTTCGTGTCGTAGCCCACGTCGCGGACCTCGCCGCAGAGACGGTGTTCCCGGACATAGGGATTCGAGATGTAGTCGATGCCCGAGACGCCCGAAATACGCTTGGCCTGTCCGATGGCGTCGAACATCGCCACGTGGCTCGACGACATGCACACCACGTGGCGCACGGGAGCTTTTACGACCTGTCCGGCGAAGTCGGCGGGGGCTTTGGCGTCGTCGCGCAGGATCAGCAGGTGCTGTTCGACGTTCGTGCCGCCCTGCCACGGATTGCGGATCGAGACGAGCGTCGAGGCGTTATTCCCGTTCCCGCGGATGTCGAAGCCCGACGCGTAGGCCGGGGTGTAAATCTCGGTTGTGAAATCGCTCAAAACTGGCCCCGAAGAGCCTCCGCAAGCCGATGCGAGGGCCGCGGAAAAGGTTAGCAGAAGACGTGAAAATCGTTTCATTTCCGCAAAAATAGAAAAAAATCCTGCGGAAATGTGTTTGTTTTTGAAAAATATACTATATTTGCAGTCCCAAAGCGAAGGGTTTTGCTCTTTTGCCGAAGGAATCGGGGCGTAGCTCAGTCCGGTTAGAGTACACGTCTGGGGGGCGTGTGGTCGCTGGTTCGAATCCAGTCACCCCGACTGATGGAAAATCCTTGATATTCAATAGAATATCGAGGATTTTTCTTTTGTGATGTATGGCCGGAAAAGTGGCGGTGGTACACAAGTGGTACATAAATGGTCGCTATCCGAAAATTTCAATCTCAGTCGTTAAGTATTTGGTTGTTGGGCGGTTGCGGTATTTGGGCCTATACAGTCGCCCCAAACAGGCGGATAATGAATTTTATCGGGTTCGCGGTTATATGAGCTGTAATCGCACCGCAGTATCTTCTGTTCCGACGAAACAAAATGACCTGCCAATATGTTTTGGCAGGCCTTGCAAATTTTACTCTGCCGATGTCCCGATCAGCAACAGTATCGAATAGTCGGTTTCCGCCAGTTTCGCATCCGTGCCGCAGCCCCAGACGATATTTACCTGCGGGGCAAATTCGTGGATGATGGTTAAAAGGCTGCATAGGTCGTCGAAACTAATTTCCGATGCGGGATGATAGCTTACTTTTATAACCACGTCGAGGTCAGCTCCGATGTGCAGGGCTTCCAATTCGGTGCGGAGTTGTTCCGCCAAGACGGGCATTGCACCCTCGATCGTAATTAGGGCACAAGATGCCGCGCTATTCAAAATGCGGTCGAAATCGTTCCGGACGATTTGCACCATGTCGTCTTCCGATGCGCTGAATTGGGTGTCGAGATAGTGTCTGATTTCTTCTTTGGTTTTCATGTGATTTTGTTTTTGGGTAATACATTCTGGCTGTGAATACGCAGGTCGGTTCAGCCGATATGTACTCGTTGCGGTTTGCTTATTTAAGCCCTATACACTGGCTTGAAATAGGCGGTTAATGAATTTTATCGAGTTTCCGACTACATGAGCCGTAATCGCATCGCAGTATCTTCTGTCGGGATTTAACAAAGCGACCTGCCGGGTTGCGGCAGGTCGGGACAACTAAGAGCGGTCGGGATGAAGATTTGGAAAGGATGTGGATAACAACTTATAACTATGTGCTTTATCCTCGACCGGAATTATATACGAAGGGAATTATCTTTTTCGTGTTGTTGATTTCTTTACGATAAAAACAATGCGCCTAATGATAGTATCCCGAGAATGGGTAGCAATAATGTGAGAAGCAAGCCTACAATAAATAAGAAAATCGCCTCTCCTGCACTGAATATCCGGCAAAGAGCTAAAATAATGAGTGCAATGAAATAGCCGATGAAATTAAAAAACACGGAGGCTACTATCAGCACAATTAAGCCTAATAACGTCCATAAACAACCTCGATCCTCTTTCTTCTTCGGTTGAACATTGATAACAGTTTCATTGTGTGTCGATTCGGTTGGGCATATCGGATGCCCGCATTTAAGGCATGCTGGAGCATAGCGGGAAACTTCAGTGCCGCAAGCCGGGCAATGAATCAAAAGAGGTTCTGGTTCCGGTTCTTCGGCAGGAGTTTTTTCCGGGGCTTTTTTCGTCAAAGTCATTTTGGGATATTTCCGTCTTAAGTACATAAATCCGATGATGAACAAAAGAATGACGATGATTGATCCCATAATGCCGTATTCACCGAAATATTCCTGCATAAAGGTTGGTGCGGATTCCTCCATAATTTAATTTCTTTGTTGTGTTGGTTTTAGTTTATAAAATGTAGGTTCAACATCCGTTATATAACTCTCTCGAAATTTTGGCCCGAGTAAAAAAAGATTGGTTAAGGATACGCTTTTAGCAATAGTTTCTGCCCCGCCAGAACGGATACCTTCATCAATCCCTGCAAGGTAATAGATAAATCCTATTGGGCAAGCCGTATCGAAATCAGAGCGATCGAAATAGATATTTGAGAATACGTCACCTCTGGTTGATAACATCTTCCATGTGGCGTATGGGTCTGCCTCGGCGATTCCATCAGAGAAAACGCCATCGAGATAATCATCCCATTTTACGCCGCACGCCTCTGTCAAGTTCTTGAAACTTTCATATGATCTTTCGGCCATGCTCAATCCCTTTACCAATCCGCTTTCATAAATGCCTCTGAAAATTATCCATATCTCTGTACGGTCAATTGTTGTTGTATCTTGCTTTGGAATATTTATTAGGTCTTCAATGTTCGTATTGTTACAAGGTTGAGCAACGGGCTTAGGTTGGTTTAAGTTGCAGCCGATGCAAAATAATACAGCGGTTAAAGAGGTGATAAAATGAGATAATTTCATAGTGGATATAAGCTTTTAATATAAGGAGGTTAATTTCCCATCAGTAAAAACCAAAACCGAATATTTAGGCGTTGATGCACCTACGCTGTTGGCAAATCCCATCAGTAAGGCTAAAGCCATTGCTTCTTCTCCGGAAAGTTGTGTCATCGCTGCGGCGATTTGCTTGTCTTGTTTGTCCTTATTGAAAGTCCATGTTTCAACCCTGTGCCCGGATCGTATGCTTTTTCCTATATCGTATGATTTTATGTCAATTACCTCCTGACACATTTGTTGGGTCATGCCGAGTTCGAGTTGTCCTTGATAAATAAGCGAGCCGTATCGTTGACCATATTTTCGGATGAATGCTTGCTTTTTTTGTTCTTCAGTCTGATGTTTCTGCTTTTCATCTGCGAGTTTCAGAGAATCTTTTATTCGTTGTTGTGCCACAAACGCCTTAGTAATTGAGTCTAGTGCTCGTTCTTTGGCGCGCTGCTGAATCTGATATTCACGAGGGGATAATCCGTCTTTCCATTTCCCTGTTTCGGTATGTCCGGTGGCGGCAAAAACCATTGTTCCCTCGTCCGGTGCGCCGTTATAGAGCCGCCCGATAAACTTGTCCCCGGCCGCATTGGTAATCTCCATATTGACTGTTCCCGTAAATGTTGCAATACTGCTTTCGAATTTGCCCTCGAATACACATCCGGCAGGGATTTCCCACTTGTGACTCGCTTTTGTTACATTTGTGATGTTTCCGTAGCGATATTTACCGCTTGACGGTTTATCGCATTTGAAATTTCCCTCAAACGTATCACCATTGGCATATTCGATTTCGCCATACCCGATGTGCCCATTGGATAGTTTCCCGGTAAAGCGGTCGCCATCTTTCGTTGTCAATGTGCAATCAAAAGTGCCTGTGTAAGGCGTTTTATCTTTGATCGTTCCGGTAAAATTGCAATTATCCGGGTAGTGCCATGCCTTATATCCCAGCTTAATAGTACCCTCGGACGCAAATGTTATTTTTCCGCGATCGGAAGAAAAACACATGGACCCATCCTGAAGCATTTTACTATTGTTAATTTCGCCCACGAAAATATCACCATTAGCAAATTTGTAAGTTCCGTATCTGCATTGATCGGTATACCATGTTCCGTTGAGTTGATCCCCATTGGCGAAATACATAATGCCGTTGCCATGTTTAATTTTTGCCCTCCCATTGAAAACTTTGGGACTGACTTTCCTGACTTCCCCGACATATTTGACGCCATTCTCGTATTTAATGGTGGCGCGTTTGGGTTTGGATGATTGGGCGAAACTGTTAGGGCTGGTGAACAGTAAGCCGATTAGGATTGTAAGTAAAAGTAGACGTTTCATAATTGCGAAGTTTTATGCCATATACGAGCCGGAGACTTTTTGCCATTCATATTGATAGATATGCGCTTGGGGCCTTTCTCAATTTGTAACAAATCACGATTCCGATTAAGGAATTTTCCGATTTCAGAAGATATTGTTTTGTTCCGTTCTTCAATCGTGCTCTTATGTGCATATAGCCCCTGCATCTGAATATACTGGGTGGTAAAATGATGTTCGAAGTTCCTTGTGAAATCGTGTGAGTGGAAATCCGGTGCAGGGAGGTACTTGTAGATATACTCGTGTAATGCGCGAATGCCAATTTCTTGCAAGATAGTGTGTACGGTAGTTTTAGGCATGGTAGTTAAACATTGTTGCCACCCAGCCCCGACTTGGCATGATTACAAAAAGAAAGTGTGGAGCTGCCCGTTTTATTCGAATAGAGGTTCTGGAATACCTTTGCTGAAATAAACTGACACAAAACCCCACACCTGTATAGTATGGGGATTATATCTCGCATACCAATACAAGTGATGAGTGCCGTCGTTTACCCTCAGCAAATTGAATTTTCCAGATTCCTATTCGAGGTTAAATCGAAACACTTTCACCAATATACGCCGCTTGCGCGACAAGACAAAGGTAAAAAATATTTCGCAATTGACGACACCCATCGGGGCCTTGTTGTGCAAATTTCGTCAAACATGCTTTTGGGTATTATCTACGCAGGGATGCAGATATAATAAAAAGAAGCCGGAACCTCTTGATAAGGTTCCGGCTCCGCGTGCGGGACGGTGGGCTACTTGAACGTCACCCCGTGTTTCTTGCAAATCCATAGGAAGGTCTCAATCCCGATTTTTCGGCTTCGCAGACATTTGGCGAACTGCTCGTCGCAGTCGGTCGGGTAATACTTCTTGGAGTGCATACTGACCAGATGAAATAGCCGCAGACCCTCCTCCTTGCCGTATTCGTGTGCCAAGGCGCATCCGATGCAATACCAGTCGTGATAGTCGTCGGTGATATCCTTCTTCTTTTCACGGATTTTCTTGATTAATTTATAGACCTTTTCATCGAGCAGCTTCTTTTCCCGGGCCGTCCGGACTTTGGCCCTTGCGGTTCTTTCTTTCAGCACGCCCCGATAAGGCTTCGCGTGCGGATTGATGTATGGGTAGGCATCGTAACTGGCTCCCCGCAAGCGGCAGACATCGCAACACCCTTGGTCGGCGACGAGCCCCGTTTTCTCGTAGATCTCCCGAACCAGAGCGTCGAATTGTGCCCGGTGCATGTCCGGGTGAGCGATGCGGAAAATCAGGTACAAGCCATTCCCGCTGATCGACATACTTGCACACAACAAGCTGTCGAAGGTCTTGGCGACGAGTCTCTTCTTATCGAACCACTCCGGTCCGAATACGCCGTTGTCCTTGTGGTCGATGTCGATGCATATGAACCCGGTGTGCTGAACCAGCCCGTCACGGCTCCGAGTCTTGAATATCCCGCTGGGAGTGATGCACGGCAGGTTGCGTTTAATTCGTTGGCGAACCTTCTCGTTGGAGGTCGTGCGGAACGCGATAACCTGCTCCTTGAATTTGGCAGTCTTACACCACTTTATCAGGTCAACATCGCCGAGTGGTTTCTGTGCGAAGTAGTTCTCGAATACGGAGACCCTGATCGGAGGGAGTTCCGGGGGATTCGAACTGACTGTTTGCCTTTTCGTGTGCCCATTGTCATATTCGTTTTCTTTCATGTTAGAATTATCTTTTAGGAGCGACCTATTTATATTGTATATCGTTGAGTATCCGTAGATTGTCATTTTCTTCGTCTTCAGTTTTTGTGAAAAATTCGTTGAGCTCTTCGTCGTTATTCTTTTTGATTGCCTTCTCTTTGTACTTTTTTTGTCGTTTTCGTTCATTGGCATCCAGCTGGGGTCGGATCAGTATGAAGGTTCGCATCTGCTCCCCGTTGAGATCCGTCGGTTCCTCGCCATAGAGGGCGTATCTCATAATCACATCATAGAGATGTAATCTTGCCATGGGCTTCATCGAGGCCAGCGCTTCATAAAAGGTACGGTAGAAGATGAACCCTTCACGGGGCGGAACCTCCGGGTCGAATGCGGGCTTGGTCGTTGTTGTTTCAGTTTTCATGGTTAATGCTTTTTTAATTGGTTTATTCTCTGGATGTTTTCCTGTTCGATCGTCGGGTGTGATTCGCTCTGCAACCAGTCGAGAATCTCCTCACGCTGAAAGTAGAGCCGCCGTCCGCCATGCTCCGGCTTGCGAAAGGGAATCTTTCGGTCGCTCGTAAATTTGTAAATCGTCGCCTTGCTGTATCCGGTCAGGCGCACGACCTCCTCGACGGTCATCACTTGCTCGGTCGGAGTTTGATGCGCGGTAAGGTTACCTAAGATTCGGTCGATGCCGAGAATCTCTTTCAGTTGCCCCACGGTCAGCATTGCGATCGGGGTTTCATCGGTGAATTTGTTCATGTTTCTATTGAATTATATGGGTTTTCGTCTGTTTCTATCATAATGTATACTTAGTTGGACTACATATGAGAAAATCCCCTGAAATCCGAGGATTTCAGGGGAGTGTCATTGAAAATATCCCTATAAGTACAAAAAACAGGTCTATAATATTCTGTGAAGCGATGCGAATAAATTGTCTCTGTCGGTAGCATCTATCTCATCGAACCAGCGTGCCAGTTTGCGGTTGATGCGACACAGTGATTTGTAGGTGGTTCCCTGCATGTCCCGCTGTAAGGCTGCTATGTTGAGGCGATCGATTATCATATCTGTTTGCATTCGGTAATGCAGATACCCGATGTAGAGCCAAAATCTGAAGTCTGTCTCCTTTCGAACGAAAATCGTATCTTTCAATATCGAGAATTCCTTGTGGCATTTTTTGCAGTAAGCCATGTAGGGCTTGTCGTCTCGTAAATAAGAAAACTGTTTATCCCCACATGAGGGACAATAGATTCCACAACTCTTCTGATAAAATTGAAAAGCGTTTGCTTCCGTCGGGAATTTTTGTAGGAAATCATCGTATTTAATAGGCGGGGAATACATGGCAAACGTAGATTTATGAACCGAAAAAGAACGTTTTCAATTTCCTCAATCCATCCTCGTGTTTCTTTTGATTGCGAAACTTTAATTTCTGTATATTGAACAGTTTCCATTGCACCGACGGATAATGCTGGAAGTCCCGGTATTCCGATGCGTCCCAATCCGGCGTCCCGTCCTCGAATCCGAGTAAAAATGCTTTGTCGGTCGGTGTCAGATGGTCGTTGATATACTCGACCAGTCGGCGGCGGGTCGCTTCGTACTGCTCGTAGGTGAACGGCGTCGAAGACATGCCCTCGAATTGGTTGGTCAGGGCGTCGCGCTGGTCGTTGAAATTGGGGTTAAGCGATTCCAAGATCGGGCGGTCGCTTCCCAGCAGGCAGAAGATGAACCCGCGTTTGATCTCGCTGAACTCTTTGATATAATCGAGCATCAGGCTTACATCGAACAGGTCGCGCGGGTGCTGGCGGTCGAGTGCCGCCGTGATCTTGCCGCCATAGAGTTGTGAAAGCGGAACGATGCGGGCTTTGCAGAATACGCCGAAATCTTCTTGGGCGAGATCGCATAAGGGCAATTCGACGGGCGGTGCGATGATGCCTCGCTTCACGTCGTTTACCTCCACTTTGACGAAATGCCCGTTATGGGTGCAGATCAGTTTGTTGGGAACTTCGCGTACTGCAATGCCCAGTATCGCAGCCTCGATTTTTGCTTTTATCTCTTTCAGCCGTTCTTTGATATGGGTGAGGCTTGCTTCCCGCGGCTCGACGGGAATATAGGTCAGGTCGATGTCCACCGAATATCGCGGCAGATTTTGCACGAACAGATTGATTGCCGTGCCGCCGTGAACTGCAAAACATTCTTCCGTCGATATAATCGGGATGATGCGGAGCAACAGCCGCACGCGCTCTTTATACTCTTGATTAATCATTTTTCAGTTCTGCCGGAATCGTGATTTGGTATTTCTTATCGTAAACGCCTCCTTTGGCGATTACCCGCTTGCCGCTGCCGAGGTCTATCCGGTCGAGGTCAAGGGCCTCGAACCACGTATGACGGGCCTTTTCGGCCATAAAGAGGAACAGCCGCTTCACTTTGACGGAACGGCACTCCTCCAACAGTCGTTGTACATTCTTCGGCGGGAGTATCGACAGCATTTCCATCACATAATAGAGGTCGGTAATGTCGTAATATTGCGGAGCGAGGTGCAGACACTCCATAAACGCCCGTTCCGGGGTAGAGATCGGCAACTCGAAAACCCCTTGTCGGGTGGTGGTGATTCCGGTGTCGGAATTGAATATTTCGGTGGTAAACAGCCGGAGCGTAACTCCCCAGTCGTATTTTCTGAACCAAAGCGGTAAATACTCCTTTTGCGGAGCAGACAGCGAAACGGTCGGCCTGCCCATCGGGAGGTAGTGCGAATATCCGTGTATCTCCAATGCTGACATGGCTCCGATTGTCAGATGTTTGTCAGCCTGTGTATTGAGGCTGTATATGGCTCCGTATAACGTCGGCGTATCGCCCGTGCGGATCATTACACCCGTGCCTATGGGGGTCAGCCAAGCGGATTTTATGTAGCGGTGCTGTAAGTCGTTGGAGATGTTTTTGAGTTTCATCCATGACGACAAATAGACTGCTCCGGGTGGGAGGGACTGTAATAGTTGGTTTATTTTTGTTTGCGATGTTGTACTCATAGTACAAATATACAAAAAATATTAAACTATTGTTGGCTTATTACAAAACTTTCGCCGCTTCGTTGATCACTCCGTTGTCGAAGCTATCGAGGTAGATGTTCGTGGTTTCCAGATCGGCATGGCCGAGCATCTGTGAAATCACCTCGCGCGGGATGTGGTTGCGCTGCAAGGTCATGGCCGCCGTATGGCGGGAGACGTAGCTCGTCAGGTGGAAATCGATTCCGAGTTCCTCGGCGAGCAGGCGCAGGTATTTCTGATACTTGCTGTAACGGGTTCGAATGTGCATGTAGAGCCGCTCGCCCGTATAGCCGGAGCGGGTGACGATCGGCAGCAGGAAATCGTCCACGGTCGGCGATGCCGCTTGCAGGCTCCCGATCAGTTGCCGGATTGCGGGCGTGATCTTGATCGAAATCGGTTTGACCCCTTTCTGCCGCTTGATCTTCTGCCTCTTGTAAACGATATAGTCGCCGTCCTCCATCTGTTTGATCTGGGCGGTCGTGAGCATCGCCATGTCGATGAACGAAATGCCGTAACAATAATAGGAGAATAGAAACAGCTTGCGGGCGTATTCGCATTGCGGATTGCTGGCCGTGGTGCTTTTGAGTTTCGATAACTCGGTGGCAGGCAAATAGCGTTTGGCGGTCGCCTCTTCGAGTTTGGAGACCTCGAATCCGCCCCGTCCGAACGGATAGGTCGCCACCGAGCCGACACCCTCCGCATTGGCCCGGTTCAGAATGGCCCGCAACGCTTTGAAATAGAATTTGCGCGTGTTGCCGCAACAGCCCCGTTTTTGAAGAAACATATCGAATCCCCGGACATAACGCAGGTCGATGTCGGAAAAGAGCCGTTGATCCAGCTTCCGGTCATAGCTTCTCAACATGTCCTGCGTCTGCTTATAGGTTTGGGAATTGCCGATATGCCCCGTCGCGTGCAGTTCCGCGATACGGTCGGTGAAATAGGCGTTGAACTTGCCCTGTTTGGAGGTGTTCAGGAAGGCGTCCTCGAACTGGTTCAGCGTCCAGTCGATGCCTTCGATCTCGAAACGTTCGACGATCTCGCGGGCGCGAACCTTGTACTTCGCCAGCAGCGCATTGTCGGCCTCGCGTTGTTTGTTCTCGGCTTTCTGCTCGGCTCCTTTCAGGTTGCGCAGGATGATGAATTGCTCGCCGGCCTCGTCCCAATATGCGGGATCGGCATAGAGGTCGAGCGCAATGTATTTGCGTCGCTTGTTTTTGGTGATACACAGCCTGACCGCGTAACGGCCGTTGCGGTCGGCCTTGTCGTGGCGACGTGGAAATCGGATGGAATGTGCCATTCTATCTGCATTCGTGTTAATAAAAAGATGATTGCGCCACCGACATTGCGTTACGAGTCATGAGTTACTTGCAATAGAATGGCAACAAACTATCTCAGCACTAATCGTATACGCGGGATTATCGATTCCAATTATACGATTACAGAATAACTCGCACGTGGCATTGCAAAAATAGAACGGCAATAAAGGGATTCCAAGTATTTTAAAATTTTGTATCTTGAATTTTGAAATTATATGCTGTTTAATCGCAATAGATACAGATAGTTATGTGTTCTGAATTTGCCGTTGAATCTGAATAATTCGGATGTGTCAATTTTGATTTTGGATGAAAATAATTGCAATTTGTGGATAAATATAGTGTGTCGGCTTTTGGCGAATACATCCGAAATAATGAATTGAATTAGTATTTTTGTATGGAATGAACAGCCGAAATTTTATAAGGTGTAGATATGAATCCTAATACGGAATATGAGAAGTTTGCCCAAGAAATTTATCAGGGGTTACTGAACGAAGAAAGTATTAAAGCAATCCAAGTACAGCACAATGTGAAATTGCGCGGTAAATCGGGGCAATTGCATCAGGTTGATGTCTATTGGGAATATGAACTTGCGGGAGTGAATCATAAAGTTGCAATCGAATGCAAGAATTATAATAAACCGGTCTCTGTGGGTAAGGTTCGGGATTTTTATGGCGTTTTATCCGACTTGAATAATGTTAATGGAATTATGGTCACCACAGTGGGATATCAAAAAGGTGCAAAAGAATTTGCGGTCCACTATGGTATTAACCTGAAGGAATTAAGACAGCCAAATAAAGAGGAAAGCATAATGGGAAGATTAGAACTTAATCTTAATATATCCATTACACGACGTTTATTCTTACTGGATGATGAATGGGCCAAATCCAACATAAATTTGGAGGGTTATAGGAAATATCTTATGTTTTTTAGTGGGGATAATGATTGGACAACAACTGATTATTTCCCTTTAGAAACACTGCCAGACGCTAAAATATGTGATAAAAATGGCATCCCAATTGTGTCTTTTGATGAGCTTGAGGATAAATTGCCGTCTGAAAATACAGAACCAGAGTATATTTTCAATTTTGAAGATGCTTATGTCGATACTCGGAATATGGGGCGTGTTAAAATCAAAAAGGTGAAATATGTTTTTATACAAGAGCGAGAGAAGAAAGTATTTGATATTGATGCCCGATATTTCATAAAAACAATTCTAAAAGATGTCTTGAACGGAGAAATAAAAGTTATTGCACCCGGACTGAAATCTACAAAGTAACACAAAGATTGTTTAGCGAAAGATTAGCCAGAATAGCATAGCCTTGTAATAAAATTATTGCATCAAAAGATCGTAGACTATGAGCGCGAGATAGAGATTCAGCAAATGCAGGTGAAAATCAACGCAGGCATTTTGCTTGCCCAAAAGCGTCTGATTGAAAAGACTAAGAAGGAGGGCGGAGAACTGGTCGTCGTGCGCGACGGAAAGGTCGTGCGCATCAAGGCCCGCGATCTGAAATAGGAGGCTTGGGTCAGTTGTCCGAATGAATAATTCCCGGCATCCGAAAATGCCGGGGATTCATTATTTCTCTATGGGATCGTCTATGTATTCAACGCATCGGCTTAAATTATTCTAAAATTAGAATTTTAAAAATAAATAAATTATTGTATATTGGGGAACTTTTTCGTCAATAAAGGTTAAAATATGTGTCCTCGAGTAATGGTTGCATAAAAGGATATTTAGAATGTCATCATGATATACTGAATATAATATGATAGCTGAAAGGCGGTGTTAAATGGAGATTTATTATTATAAAATAGTGTGCGCTATAGTCTATTAGTGTTTTTCTAAAATAATTATTATGTCACAACAAATTATTTCTAAATCAGCTATTGATAGGGCAGGGAATATTCTTGCTAAGGAAAAATTTAAGACATATGAAGAGTGGGTGGCTGCAGATAAGATTTTTGACGATTTTAGGCAAGCACATTTGCAGCCGTTAACATCTACAACTATTGCTATTCAGAACTGGTTTAGGGCAGATAACGCTACATATATTATAGTTCAAAGATTAAAACGAAAACCTCAAATTTTAAAAAAATTGAGAAGGTTGAATACTCGTTTGACTCAGCTCCAAGATATTGGCGGTTTGAGAATAGTTGTTGATCAAAATAGTGATGTAGACCGACTTATTGAATATATTACAAACAAATTAAAACAACAAACATCTATTGGTGTAAAAAGAATTGTGGATTATCGACAAAAGGGAAGGGATGATTCTGGATATAGAGCTGCTCACATTATAATGGAAAGAGATGGAGTGTCATTGGAACTCCAGATTCGAAGTCGTATACAACATTATTGGGCTGAATTGATAGAACGAACTTCTGTTATATATGGCAATGTTATAAAAGAGCTTGAAGGAGATAAGATTGTTATCGATTATTTTAAAGAGCTTTCAAATTTGTTTTATTTGATAGAAACAGGTCAGCATCCAGATTCAAATCAAAGAATAGATATTGAACGTAGAAGAATAGAAGCTGAGTCTATTATTAATGAATCTGATACAAGGAATATTCTGTCTGGATATGTAAATGAGGGTCTTGTTAAAACATTAGTTGACAAAGAAAGGCGAATCGGAGAATCGAATTTTAATAACTGGGTGTTTATTTTTAATTGGAATCAAGGAATATTCGTAGATTGGACAATTGTAGGTCTTAATCCGGATGAAGCCATTAAGAGCTATGTTGAATATGAGAATAATTACCCCGCCGATAAAGGATTTGAGGTTGTTTTAGTTGGAACGTCCTCTGTTGCTAATGTACGAGAAACTCATAGTCATTACTTTGGACTTGCTCAAAGAACAAATATCTTGGAAACATTAAATGAGTCTATTGTTGGGTTTTCCAATCAAATGGATATTGATGTGGGCGCGCGCCAAATCTTACAGACTATGGAACGTCGGCGTTATTGGGAAAGTAAAAGTATTTCGATAGATACTCTTAAGAATCATTACTGCCAAGATGTTCTTACTTTTGAGCAATCGTTAAACACATTGATTGAAAAAGAATTAGTTCAAAAAGTGTCTAATAAGGTTGTGTCTTTAAATATAAAGAAAAAGGCGGAAATTAGTTCCTATTTATAGGACTAAATCGTGTAATGCGTGGAACACAGGTGGAACACGCGAAATCGCAATAACTCTCGATAATGGCAAACTGCAACTCTTTGAATGTGTGTGAAATCAGCTGGAATATAGTTCGTTAAATTTATTGGAAAAAGTAAAATTTAATTCTGGGGGGCGTGTGGTCGCTGGTTCGAATCCAGTCACCCCGACTGATGGAAAGGCTTGGTAATCTGATGATTGCTGAGCCTTTTCGTTCGTTGGCGGTTGACTTTATTCGTGGCTTTTGACCCCGTTTTTACGTTGGTTTACACGGTCTGTGTAAACCGTGGTGTAAACCGCCAAAAGGCTATGGACGCCACTATTTCAGTTATTTGTTTCAAAAGCAAGACCCTCGCCAACGGGGAACATCCGCTCATGTTGCGCATTACGAAAGACCGCAAACGGACGATGAAGAGTTTAGGCGTGTCGGTGCATCCGTCTAACTGGGATTTCGACCGCAACGAGCCTAAACCCAAGTGTCCCGACCGCAAGTACATCCAGCAAATCATTCTGAAAGTCAAATCCGAGTATCAAACCAGGTTATTGGAGAAAGCCGCCCGCGATGAAGACTATACGGCTGAAACGCTCGTAAAGGAATAATTCCGTGGCCGGCATTTCGCGTCCTGAAAAAGAGTTGAATACGTTTAAAGAGGTTGTTTTGTCCTCGGGAGAGAGGAAGGATGTCGGGGTGATCGTTGCGGAGGACGATCTGAAGTTTTGCAATTGAATCGGTGTTCCCGGCAGTTCTGAAACAAGTTTAATGCGGCCTTCGGGGCATATTTTTCTGCACTGTTTTGCTGCATTTCGACCGGCAAATACGGTAAAACGAATGTTTTATCGTCCGTTTGGGCGTATGTATTGCTCGCTTGTGGATTAAATGTTTGATTAATAAGTGTTTGTTGTTCGAGCTGTTTTGGGGGATTGAAAAGATTGGAGTAAAATATTTGGTTATTAACGCAATAATCCATACTTTTGTGTAGTGAAAAACGCCTCTGTTTTTTTTGAGGTGTATCTTTTTACAAGGGGTTTCGGTGTCGTCCCTGGGTCAGGGACAGTCGCATCAGGTGTCGGATTACAAGTGGCCAGCCCCCGATTGCCTCGCTGAAAAAACCGTTTTCACAAGCCGGTTTTTGCCTGCGGGGGATTGTAAAGTATGCCCTTTAGCAAGCTATATGTTCGACAAGAGTGACGAAGAGCACTGGTATGCACTGAAAGTCTTTTACAACCGGGTGTTCGATGTCGAAAGGCTTCTCGCACAGGACGGTGTAAAAACCTACATTCCTTTACGTTCCACAGAAACAACCGTCGGCGGCAGGACGATTCGCCGACGCGAACCGGCCGTTTCATCGCTGATGTTCGTCCGGCAGGCGGAACGTGCGGTGCTCGAACTGATGCAGCGGGCGAAGGCTACCAGTCCGCTGATGGTATATTTCGATCGGGAGACCAAAAAACCGGCCGTCATTCCCGATCCCGAGATGGAGGCCTTCATGCTGGTCACGTCGACCGACGATCCCGGGCTGGAATACCTCCCCGAAGCGCCGGCGGAACTCCGGCGGGGCGACCGGGTCCGCGTTACAGAGGGTGTTTTCAAAGGGGCCGAAGGCTATATTCGGCGTGTCAAGGGCAACCGGCGGCTGATCGTCTCGATCGAGGGTGTCGTAGCCGTGGCGACAACCTATATTCCCGGCTGTTTCCTGGAAAAAAATCACGACGGACTAAACCGTTTCACCCGATTGGGGCTGCCTGAAATCCGGGATTTATCGTTTCCCGTTCTATTCGCAGGCCGTATTTCGATAGTTTTCATTTTTGCGTCATTATAATCGGCTTACCGCTGTTCCGGCAGGGGTAGTTGCCGCGGGTTCTCTTATGTTCCGGCTGTCCTGCTGCAAAGGATGCCGATAACTTTTCACGCCTCCGTATGCTTCAAGTTATCATGTCCCGTTTTGGGATTGAAAAATACCTATCGTCACGGTATTTTTCGTCGTGGCTGATCTTGACGATCGACACGGTCGTGTCTGTAGTTTCGACCTTGATCGCCTACCTGTTGGTTCGCGGATTGTTCACGAATCCGGTTTTCACGGTATGGTACGGTTTCTGGCTGTTGGCCGGTTCGTGCGTTTTGAGCGTTTTTTCGTTCATCGTTTTCCGAACGTTCCGCAGCGTCATCCGTCATACGACGCTTCGGGAAATCTGGAAACTGGGCGGTGCGGTTCTCTTCAAGGACTTGCTGATGTTCTTCTACGTACTGTTCCTTCCCCAAAAACCGTCTCCGCCTTATGCCGCCCTTTCCATGGGTTTCCTGCTGGACGTGCTGGTCACGCTCTTCCTTCTGCTGGCCCTTCGTCTTTGCATGATCGTCGTCTACGATCTGATCAAGCTGAAGCAGTCCCGCCGCGCGAACAGCCGTCAGGTTCTGGTCTACGGCACGGGGGACAAGTCGGTGTCTCTGGTCACGCGTCTTCAAAACTCGCCGCATTACCGCGTCGTCGGTTTTCTGACCTACGGGAAGTCCCTGCGCAAGCATACGATCGCGGAGTGCCCGGTCTACTATTTCGAGAATCAGCACAGCGTCGAATACCTGCGGGACCGAGTCGATGTCGACGCGATCCTTTTCGCCACCAATGACGATGCGCAGCAGGAGCAGGAGCGTCTGATCAGATACTGTACGGAGCAGGGGGTCAAAATTCTGATCGCCCCACCGATCGACGAGGTCATCGACGGGAAGATTATGAAGCAGTCGATCCGGGAGATCAAGATCGAAGACCTGTTAGGCCGTCCCGAGATCCGCATTTCGATGGATGAGATCATCGCCAACTTCCGCGGCAGGACGATCCTGGTTACGGGGGCGGCAGGTTCCATCGGCTCGGAGCTTTGCCGTCAGCTGGCGACGTTCGGGGTGAAGGAGCTTATCCTTTTCGACAACGGGGAGACCCCGATGCACAACCTTCGCCTGGAACTGGAGGAGCGCTATCCGGCATTGAAATTCATCCCTGTCATCGGCGACGTCCGGATTCCCGCCCGTCTGGACTTCGTGTTCCGGACGTACCATCCGCAGGTGGTGTTCCACGCTGCGGCTTACAAACACGTCCCGCTGATGGAGGAGAACCCATGCGAGGCGGTTCTGGTAAACGTCGCGGGAACGCGCAACGTCGCTGACAAGTGCATCGAATACGATGTTGAGAAGATGGTTATGATCTCGACGGACAAGGCCGTGAACCCGACGAACGTGATGGGTTGCACGAAGCGCCTTGCGGAGATCTATGTGCAGTCGCTGGGTCTGTCGATCGAGCAGGGCCGCACGCCGGGGAAGACGCGTTTCGTCACCACGCGCTTCGGGAATGTGCTGGGCTCGAACGGTTCGGTCATTCCCCGCTTCAGGGACCAGATCTCCAAGGGCGGTCCGGTGACTGTCACGCATCCGGACATTACGCGCTTCTTTATGACGATCCCCGAGGCGTGCCGTCTGGTCATGGAGGCCGCCACGATGTCGACGGGCAATCAGATCTTCGTCTTCGACATGGGCGAATCGGTTAAGATCGCGCACCTGGCGCGGCGGATGATCTCCCTGGCGGGCTTCGAGCCGGAGAAGGACATCAGGATCGAATACACGGGTCTGCGTCCGGGCGAGAAACTGTACGAGGAGGTTCTGTCGAACAAGGAGAACACGCTTCCGACGACGCACGACCGGATACGTATCGCCAAGGTTCGGGAGTATGACTACGGGGAGGCCTGCGGCGTTGCCGAAGAGCTGGAGACGCTGTCCCGAAAGGTGGAGATTCCCGACATGATACGGCTTATGAAGCGGACGGTTCCCGAGTTCAAGTCGAAAAACTCGAGGTTCGAGGTATATGACAAATAATCTTCAAGTGCCACGATATGGCCATTGATCAGCCAGAAGTAAGTATTGCGCTGGATTATATGTAACAATCCGTTTGTATTTAAGCAACGCTTGTTTTTAGATTGTTATTCTTTTGATTATTTAGTTTCTTGATTAGTTGCACACTTCTAACGGCGTGCTGCTACTATCTTAATCAGGCATCAAAGATATTCTTCCTGGTATTGACCATATTTTCTACGCAACAGTATTGAGGCATTATGTTTATTATCCACTGTTTGTATGAATTACGCTCCCCGATGCCCTTTTCTGCAATAGCACCATTTTCAATTCCAAATATTTAAGAAAATTTAACCATATACTTCTATTGTTATTTCTACTGTACAGGTAATCTGATTAAATCGCTTGTAAAGAGCTTTTCGTGGTGTCGTTCAATACGGCCATCAGAACCAAATTAATCCGCGAGAATATGAGAAATTTTGAAGACCTCCAAATTGCTGTAGCCGGTACCGGTTATGTCGGTTTGAGTATTGCAACTCTTTTGGCACAACACCACAAAGTGACTGCTGTTGATATTATTCCTGAAAAGGTGGAGAAGATTAACAATCGTATCTCGCCGATACAGGACGAGTATATTGAAAAATACTTCGCAGAAAAGGAACTCAACCTTACTGCAACCCTTGATGGAGCATCCGCTTATAAAGATGCAGATTTTGTAGTTATTGCTGCACCTACCAACTATGACCCTGTAAAGAACTTCTTCGATACACACCATATTGAGGATGTGATTGACCTCGTTCTTTCTGTTAATCCAAAGGCGACAATGGTAATCAAGTCAACGATTCCTGTTGGCTATTGCCGTTCACTCTATGTGAAATATGCTCAAAAGTTTGCACAGATGGAACCTCTTGCAGATGGCAAACGTCGTGAGTTCCGTTTGCTGTTCTCTCCTGAATTCCTTCGAGAGAGTAAGGCACTCGAAGACAATCTCTGGCCTTCACGTATCATCGTTGGTTATCCAAAGATGATGTCAGAGGAATGGGAGGAAGAGAATGAGGCAATCCGCAAGATTCAAGGCAATCACATGGAAGAGTCTGCCGAGATATTCGCAAAGCTTCTTCAGGAAAGTGCCATCAAAGAGAATATCGACACTCTTTTCATGGGATTGAAGGAGGCCGAAGCTGTAAAACTCTTTGCCAACACCTACCTTGCCCTGCGTGTCAGCTATTTCAACGAGCTCGATACCTATGCAGAAGTGAAGGGACTTGATTCAGCTGCCATCATCCAGGGCATCGGTCTCGATCCTCGGATCGGTACTCACTATAACAATCCATCGTTCGGCTATGGTGGTTACTGTCTGCCGAAGGACACAAAGCAGTTGCTCGCCAATTATGCAGACGTGCCACAGAACATGATAACTGCTATTGTAGAGAGTAATCGTACCCGTAAGGGTTATATCGCAGATGCAGTACTTCGCAAAGCCGGTTGGTACGATTATAGCACAAATAATCAGTATGATGGCAAAAAAGAGCCTGTTACTATTGGAGTATATCGTTTGACGATGAAATTACACTCCGATAACTTTCGTAAAAGTGCCATTCAAGGCATTATGAAGCGTATCAAAGCAAAAGGTGCTAATGTGGTAATCTATGAGCCAACACTTGCTGATGGTGAAAACTTTTTCGGGTCACTGGTAGTGAACAACCTTGCTAAATTCAAGGCTCTGTCTAATGTAATTATTGCAAATCGTTTTGATGATTACTTGAGTGATGTGGAGGAGAAAGTTTATACACGTGATATATTTCGTCGCGATTAATTGCATGATTTGATAATAATAATCCATAGTGTATTTGAGAAGTGCATGTGCTTAAGTAATTGGTATTTATATTGTTGTGTTTAACGGTCAACTGTGTGGAATTGATTGGCATAATTTTATAGAGCGATCTAATTCTGAATTCCTTAAAAATTTCGTATAGTCTCATCGGATCATGAAGTAGTCGCAGAGTTGCGAGAATGGTTCCGATACATTTTCGGCAATGGCGATATTTGGATGCTGCTGGCAATAATCGTATTGATTGCGTTGCGTAGGTATTTTCCCCAATAATATGGCTACTCTTGAATAGATTTAACTATGCGTCGGCACTCAAATACCCTTGGTCTCCCGGTAAGATACGATGATTGTAAAGTTCTTTGACATTTTGATAAATAATGCAACATCGTGAATCGCTTCCTTGTAAACAGGGAAGTGCGAATTATGGCTGATCCCTATCATTTCTAACACATGCTATGTACGAGCAAACGTCTATTCCAAGGTTCTGTCAAGCACTTGTGAAGCATATTTGTATAGACACAATATTCTGTGATGGAGTTGTAAGCCCACGTTAATCTGAACTTTCAAACTATCGGTCAGCCTTCGAAATAGCTGACATCCTGAGTCAAGGATTTCAGCCGGTGAGAATAACGTTTTATGGATTCATGCTAACTGCACGATGGTTAATTAATAACAATAAAAAGTTAATATGAGCATCTTTACAGGTAAGACCCTTATGATTACCGGAGGGACAGGTTCATTCGGTAATGCAGTATTGAATCGTTTCTTGAAGACTGATATTGCAGAAATCCGTATTTTCTCTCGTGATGAGAAGAAACAGGATGATATGCGTCATGAATATCAGATAAAGTATCCTGATGTTGCGCACAAAATCAAGTTCTTTATCGGTGATGTACGAAGTCTTCAGTCATGTCGAAATGCTATGCCTGGTGTTGACTATATTTTTCATGCAGCAGCCTTAAAGCAAGTTCCTTCCTGTGAGTTTTTCCCAATGGAAGCCGTAAAGACTAATGTAATTGGCACAGACAATGTCCTTACTGCTGCTATTGAGGCAAAGGTTGGTGCAGTAATCTGTCTTTCAACGGATAAAGCAGCGTATCCAATTAATGCGATGGGTATCACCAAAGCCATTGAGGAGAAAATCGCAGTAGCAAAGAGCCGTTATTCCGGCGACACCAAGATCTGCTGTACTCGCTATGGCAACGTAATGTGCTCACGTGGTTCTGTTATTCCACTTTGGATCGAACAGATCCGCAACGGCAACCCGATTACACTGACCGAACCTAAAATGACCCGCTTCATCATGTCGCTCGAAGAAGCCGTTGATCTCGTCCTCTTCGCCTTCGAACATGGCCAGAACGGAGATATACTTGTTCAGAAGGCGCCTGCTTGTACTATTCAGACTCAAGCAGAGGCTGTATGCGAACTTTTCGGTGGTAAGAAGGAAAATATCAAGGTTATCGGTATTCGTCATGGTGAGAAACTGTACGAGACTCTCCTGACTAACGAAGAGTGTGCCAAGGCAGAGGATATGGGAGATTTCTATCGTGTGCCAGCCGACAATCGCTCTCTTAATTATGACAAGTTCTTTACAGAGGGCGATAATAAACGTTGTGAACTTAAAGAGTTCAACTCTGATAACACTCGTCGCCTGAACCTTACGGAAACTAAAGTTAAGATTGCCGCTCTTGAGTATGTTCAGAACGAATTGAACGGTATTTTTAATCTTGCTAAATAGAATAAATGAAGGTTTTGGTTACAGGGGCAAAAGGTTTTGTCGGTAAAAATCTTTGCTCTCAACTCAATAACATCAGGGAAGGCAAGGCTCGCTGGTACGAAGGTGTACAGGTAGATGAAGTCTTCGAGTATGACCTTGGTAATACCCAGGAAGAACTTGACCGCTTTTGTGCTGAAGCTGATTTTGTTTTCAACCTTGCCGGTATCAACCGTCCACAGAATCAGGAAGAGTTCATGCAAGGCAATTTCGGTTTTGCCGGCGTCCTGCTTGACACACTGAAGGCACATAAAAACAGCTGTCCCGTGATGCTCTCTAGCTCTGCCCAAGCTTCCCTCACTGGTCGTTTTGGCAATTCTGAATATGGTTGTAGCAAGAAAGCTGGTGAAGACCTCTTTCTCCAGTACGGACGGGAAATAGGGGCCAAAATGCTCATCTACCGCTTCCCAAACCTTTTCGGTAAGTGGTGTCGTCCTAATTATAATAGTGCCATTGCTACCTTCTGTAACAATATTGCCAATGATCTCCCAATTCAGGTTAACGACCGCAGTGTAGAGATGGAAGTCCTTTACATTGATGATCTGGTAGATGAAATGCTTGGAGCCCTCATCGGCAAGGAACATCGTTGTGAGTTCGAAGGTCTCAACGTTGTTCCAACTGCTGGAGGAAAATATTGCTTTTGTCCCGTTACCCACAGAACCACTCTCGGAGAGATTGTGGACATCATCAATAAATGCGCTGTTTCTGTAAATCCACCAAAGAGTAAGGTGCAGACCGCAATGGCTGTGCCTCAAGGCAGCCTCGAATACAAGCTTATGACTACCTACCTCAGCTACCTGCCTCGGCACAAAGTTATCCACGACCTCAAAATGAACGTTGATCAGCGTGGTTCATTTACTGAACTTATTCATACGCTCAATAATGGTCAGGTTTCCATCAACATCAGCAAGCCTGGTATTACAAAGGGAGAACATTGGCACAACAGCAAGTGGGAAACTTTTATCGTAGTGGCCGGACATGGTCTTATTCAACTTCGTGAGGAGGGTACCAACGAGATCTGGAATTATGAAGTAAGCGGCGAGAAGATTCAGGCCGTCCACATGCTTCCAGGCTATACTCACAACATCATTAACTTAAGTGAAACCGAAGACTTGGTGACAGTAATGTATTGCAATGAGGTATTCAACCCCAATCGAGCAGATACCTATTTTGATCCAGTCGAAAAGGAATAAACTATGGCTGTTAAAACTCCCAAATTTGATTATAGCGACGTTAAGTGGCAGAAAAACGGTAAGTTGAAACTGATCATTATTGTCGGCACTCGCCCTGAAATTATCCGTCTTGCTGCTGTCATCAACAAGTGTCGCAAGTATTTTGATGTTATCCTCGCTCACACAGGCCAAAACTATGATTACAACCTGAATGGAGTGTTCTTCAAGGATCTCAAATTGAAGGATCCTGAGGTTTATATGGATGCAGTAGGAGATGATCTTGGTGCTACCTGCGGTAATATCATCAACTGCTCATACAAACTTTTTGTTCAGACAAAACCTGAAGGTGTCCTTGTTCTTGGTGATACTAACTCTTGTTTGAGCGTGATTGGGGCTAAACGTCTTCATATTCCTATTTTCCATATGGAGGCAGGTAACCGTTGTAAGGACGAATGTCTTCCAGAGGAAACAAACCGCCGTATCGTTGATATCATTTCTGACGTTAATATGGCTTATTCAGAGCATGCACGTCGTTATCTTGCGGAATGTGGACTTCCTCGTGAGCGTACATACGTGACCGGTTCTCCTATGGCAGAAGTGCTTCGCGGGAATCTTGTAGAAATTGAGGCATCAGATATACACCAGCGTCTTGGATTGGAGAAAGGCAAATACATTCTCCTCTCTGCTCATCGTGAGGAGAATATTGATACAGAGAAGAATTTCACCTCTCTTTTCACCGCTATTAATAAGATGGCAGAAAAGTATGATATGCCAATTCTCTACAGTTGCCATCCACGGTCGCGCAATCGTCTGGCTGCATCTGGATTCCAACTCGATCCACGCGTGCAGATTCAGCAGCCTCTTGGGTTTAATGATTATAATTGCTTGCAAATGAATGCTTTCTGCGTGGTGTCCGATTCGGGTACACTTCCCGAGGAAAGTTCTTTCTATGCTTCGATTGGTAAGCCAATTTCTGCTGTCTGTATTCGTACATCAACAGAGCGCCCGGAAGCTCTCGATAAAGCGTGCTTTATTTTGAGCGGTATCGATACCAAGGGACTTCTTCAGTCTATTGACCTTGCTGTCCAAATGACTGCAAATGGCAACCATGGTATTCCGGTACCTGACTATGTCGATGATGTATCCAGCAAGGTTGTCAAGATCATTCAGAGCTACGTTGGTGTAGTAAATAAGATGGTATGGCGTAAGGATGTGTTATAACTACATTGGCAGGCATATAATCGTGCACGTGAGAAATAGAAAGGGATAATATATGAAAAAAATAATGTTAGTCTTCGGAACGAGACCAGAGGCAATCAAGATGTGTCCGTTGGTGAAGGAGTTTCAGAAGCGTTCAGAGGAGTTTGAGACTATCGTATGCGTAACCGGCCAGCATCGTGAAATGCTTGATCAGGTGCTCAAAATCTTTGAGGTTACTCCAAACATCGACCTCAACATCATGAAACAGGGCCAGGATCTTACCGATGTGACAGCACACGTGCTCACAGGGCTTCGTGATGTGTTCAAGGAGTGTCGTCCTGATATAGTGCTCGTACATGGTGATACCACTACTTCAACCGCAGGTGCTCTTGCTGCATTCTATGCCCAGATTCCCGTAGGTCACGTAGAGGCAGGTCTCCGCACTCACAACATATACAGTCCTTGGCCAGAGGAAATGAACCGTCAGATTACCGGTCGTATCGCTACCTACAATTTCTCACCGACACCACTCTCCGAGAAGAATCTTCTTGACGAAAAGGCTCATGGCAATATCTACGTAACGGGCAACACGGTTGTTGATGCCCTCCATATGGTAGTTGACAAGCTCAAGACCGATGAGACTCTTGCTAAAGAGCAGGATAACGTACTTGCACAAGCTGGTTACGATGTTGCAAGACTTTCAAACGGAAAGAAACTTGTCCTTATCACAGGCCATCGTCGTGAAAACTTCGGCGACGGCTTCATTCGTATGGTGACCGCCATGAAGGACCTTTCAGAAAAGTATTCTGAGGTTGATTTCGTTTACCCAATGCACCTCAATCCAAATGTGCGCAAACCAATTCACGAGGTGTTTGGTGAAGACCTCACCCGTCCAAACTTCTTCTTTATCGAACCTCTTCAGTATCTCGAGTTCGTTCACCTCATGAGCATGGCTACTATTGTCCTTACCGACTCTGGTGGAATTCAGGAGGAGGCGCCAGGTCTTGGCAAGCCAGTTCTTGTGATGCGCGATACCACCGAGCGCCCTGAAGCTCTTGCGTCTGGTACTGTACATCTTGTAGGTACCGATTATGATAAAATCATGAATGAGGTCAGTATACTCCTCGACGATGCAGCCGCATATGAGAAGATGAGCAAGGCTGTAAATCCTTATGGTGATGGTCAGGCATGCCGCCGAATTGCAGACGTTCTTGCCGACAAAGAGACAGATCGTTATGGCGTGAAATAATCAACAAGATAATTAAAATAATACTTAATAATATGATTAATGTAATTGGATTGGGGTACATTGGGCTTCCGACTGCCCTTATGATGGCTTCTCACGGAGTGGAAGTTATCGGGACTGACTATAATAAGCAGCTTGTTGACACCCTTAACGCAGGTCACACGACCTTCAAGGAGGACGGCCTCGACGAACTCTTTCAAAATGCCCTCAAAGCAGGTATCAAGTTCACCACCGAGTACCAGAAGACAGATATGTACATTGTCTCTGTTCCAACTCCATACGACAAGTTCTCAAAGAAAGTTGACGCTTGCTATGTAGTAACAGCTGTTAAGGAAGTGATGAAAGTTTGTCTTAAAGGTGCAACCGTAGTTATAGAATCAACCGTTAGCCCTGGTACTATCGACAAATTCGTGCGTCCTATCATCGAGGAGAATGGCTTCGTGATTGGCGAAGACATCAACCTTGTGCATGCACCTGAACGCATCATCCCTGGCAATATGGTTTACGAGTTGATCCATAACAATCGTACCGTAGGTGCTGACTCTCGTGAGATTGGCAAGAAAGTGAAGTCTTACTATGCCAGTTTCTGCCAAGGCGATATCGTAGTTACCGATATTCGTACAGCTGAGATGACTAAAGTCGTTGAAAATACCTTCCGTGCTGTCAATATCGCCTTCGCCAACGAGCTTGCACGCATCTGCCGTCACGACGCCATGGACGTATACGAGATTATCCGTATCTGCAATATGCACCCACGTGTCAATATCCTCCAGCCAGGTCCAGGTGTAGGTGGTCACTGCATCTCTGTTGATCCTTGGTTCCTCGTAGGCGACTATCCTCAGCTCGCAAAGGTAATCGATGAGTCAATGAAGACCAACGATTCGCAGCCTGCTTTCGTTCTCAACCGCATCTATGAAATCATGGAGGAGAACAACATCACCGACAACCGCAAGGTAGGTCTCTATGGCCTTACCTACAAGGAAAATGTCGACGATTATCGCGAGTCACCAGCTCTCCAGATGCTCGAGGCTCAAGAGCGTCACCTTGCGCGGCCTCTTTGCTGCTACGATCCGTTCCTCGAGGAGCACAAGATTGCCGAGAACCAATACAACAACTTCGATGAGTTCCTGAACGATATGGATATGATAATTGTATTGATTAAGCACCAGCACATTCTCGACAACGAAGAGCGCCTGAAAGGCAAGGTCATTCTCGACTGTTGCAATATGCTGCATAAGATTGAGAAGATATACCACATTTGATGATAAGTGCAAATATATGATTATAAGAAATTTGCATGAAATGAGGGGGCGATAGTTCTCCCCGTCTATAATGCTGAAGAATATATTACGGATTGCCTGGATTCCATTCTCGCGCAAACTTATCCATACTGGAAAGCATATTGCATCAATGATGGATCGAAAGATAATACAGCATCCATTCTTGATGACTATGCAAAGAAGGATGCGAGAATCAGAGTCTTTCATACACCCAATGCAGGAGCGGCAAGTGCAAGAAACTTTGCTTTGAACAAAATAGAAGATGAAGAATGGATTTCATTCATAGACGCAGATGACTACATCGGACCTTCTATGTATGAATCCATTTTCAAAGCAATCGGAAATGAGCATATCGACTATGTGAGATTGTTCAGTCGTCGTACACCGCAAAGATATAATCCACAAGCCGTCAATTCTGATGAAAGCAAGAATGTTAATTATAAGATAGTCACAAGAGAAGAATATTTTGTCAATGAGAGTGTAGGAGGTTATACTCACAGCCTTTTCGTCAAAAAGGGTATTGTAGATGACCATCAGGTTTCGTTCCCTGAAAAGATGGTAATGTTAGAGGATCAGGCATTTTCAATAGCGTGTGCGACCCATGCAAAGAAGATTCTGATACTCGATCAGCCGAGAAATTATTTCTATTATTCTGGTAACGAATCTTCGATAACAAGAACGTCAAAAGATACAAGTGACGACATCATTCGATGTATAAATATTGTGTACAAAGCTTTCTTGGCAACAGGTTCAACGGCGATCATCAATGATTATTTCTACAGCAAGTACTTACCGGTTAAACTGGATTCTTTATACAGCAAGCGGCTTCATTACAGGCATATAAAGCTAACAGAGAGGCTCTTGCCAGAGATAAAATTACGTATCGGAAGACTCTCGTTTAAGACAAAAATAAAGTACATTATTGTCAAAATATTCAGATTGATATAAACATAATAGAATGCAGAAAGATAAGACCCGACTTAACTCAATAAGGGTGATGACTGCCGGAATTTCGGGGGGGGGAATTCGCATAGAATCAGTTATTTAGATGTTGTGAAAGGTGCGCTGATAATCTTGCTCGTGTTTGCACATTTCAGGTCGGCACTCAATAGAACTGATTTTAAGAATGATTATTTCGAATATGTGTATGGATGGAATTCTATTTTCACGTGTTTCTACATGCCGGCATTTTTCTTAATTTCCGGCTATTGCTCGAACTTCAGGAAAGACCCCAAGACATTTCTTAAATCCTTACTTAAAAGTTTAGTCCTTCCGCTTTTTGCACTATCATTGGTGAATGACACTATGTATGCTTTGATGGTGACTCATCAAGACATTTCCACAACTTTATTGAAAACAATAAAGAGTGGTGGTACACTATGGTTCATTCAGGCTCTTGTCATTGCTAAAGTAATTTGCTACAGTATTCAAAAGGTCACTGATGCTCTAATTATTATGCTTATCGCTACATTCGTCTTATTGATAGCAGGAGTGGCTTTGAACCAATTCAATCTCGGAAGCAATCCGTTCTATTATCAACACGGATTGGTAGCATCTTTCTTCGTAGCTCTTGGCCTCTTTCTCAAAGAAAATCAGTCGATCTACGAGAAAGCATTGAAGTATTGTTTGTATTCATATCCTTTGTTGGCATTGATCAACTTCTGGCGCAGCCCAAATATCACGGCCTCTCTATCGGTTTCACTCAAGACCATACCTCTCTTCTTAATACTTTCAGTCTGCGGAACTTTGTTCCTCATAGTAATATGTAAGAAGATAAAAAAGTGCAGTTTCCTTGAATTTTGGGGCCAAAACAGTCTGGTGGTATATGCACTTCACTTTGCTCCTCTGGTATACTTTTTCAAATTGTTTTACGCTTGGATACAGCCAATAAGCATACTATCCTTCGTCGGCGCTTTGTTATTGCTGTTAACAACCGAATACATGTTATGCTGCCTTCTAATGAAATTATTCCAGTATAAACCATTCAAGTGGTTGTTAGGGCGTTATTAAAAAAGAAAATGAGATGAATTCAATCAAGAAAGTTATCAAAGTATTAATTCCTTTCTACTCATCATTCGTTAAATCTGCAAGTTCAGGAGTGCATAATCAGTCCTATTGGAATTATATAAGGTTCAGGTTAATAGGTAGTTGTGGTAGAGGGGGGGGGTATTATCCAGTTCATCCGACATGTACGATTGCAAATGCAAGAAAGGTCTATGTGGGTTGTAACGCATCAATAGCACGGCCGGGATGCTATATACAAGGAGCAGGAACAGTTCATTTCGGAGATTATGTGCAGTTAGCGCCAAATGTAGGAATCTTGAGTGCTAATCATGATTTGTATGATCAGAGGAAATATAATGCAGCTCCGATAGTGATAGGGGATTACTCATGGATAGGCATGAATAGCATTGTTACAGCAGGTGTTGTTTTGGGACCAAGGACAATCGTGGCAGCGGGAGCTGTAGTAACCAAAAGTTTTCCTGATGGCTTTTGCATATTGGCAGGAGTGCCTGCCAAAGTCGTCAAGTATCTCGACAAGGAGTGTTTTCAACCTTGGCATTTAGAAAATGAATATTACGGATATATTCCGAAGGAGAAATTCGAATCCGTAAGAACGAAGTATTTAGATATATAGAATGTCGCTCGGGCAAACATCAAATTCCAAACAAGCCGCTTGGGTGGCTATTGGCAGTTTCTTTTCATTCATTGTAAGTATCATCAGTTCTATGATCCTGAGTCGATTTTTCGACAAAGGAGACTACGGAACCTACAAACAGGTGATGTATGTGTATAGCACTCTGCTTGCAGTATTTACACTTGGTCTGCCTAAAGCATATGCATACTTTCTGCCAAAATACGCGACAAACTATTCAAGGGATATCATATCCAAGGTAACGAAGATCTTTTTTATTCTTGGAGCAGCATTCTCTCTATTTCTCCTGTGTTGTGCAGGCCCGATAGCATCCGTAATGAACAATCCGGATCTGAGGTCGGCATTGATCGTGTTTTCTCCAACACCATTTCTTCTGTTGCCTACAATGGGACTGGATGCTATTTACGCATCTTTTCGCAAGACTAAGTATTTGGCATATTACACGATAGCTACCAGAATTCTGACTATTATATGCATTGTTTTTCCGGTGGTTATTTTCTCAGGAAACTATATATGCGCTATTATTGGATTTGATATTGCTTCTCTGATAACGTTCTTCCTCGCTCTCTATTTGAAATCTTGGCCAGTAAAAGATGTAGAGCATCAAAAGAGTTCATTGACATATAAGGAGATATTCAAGTTTGCACTCCCGCTTTTATACGCATCCTTATGGGGCGTGATCATATCGTCGGCAACCCAGCTTTTTATTAGTAGATATTTCGGTAACGAGACTTTTGCAGAGTTTTCGAATGGATTCATGGAGCTACCATTGGTAGGAATGATATTGGGCTCTATATCCGCCGTTCTCCTCCCGGTTTTCTCTGGAATGGACAAAGGAAATGGAATGAGCAATGAGACTCTGGTTGTTTGGAACTCAGCTCTCTTGAAGTCCGCAAAACTCATTTTTCCGATGCTGATTTTTAGCGTCTTCTTCGCTGAACCGATTATGACCTGTATGTACGGAGATATATGCTCAATCATCAATATACTTTGTCATTAAGAATTTGAGCGGACTATTTTATATTATTCCATTTTATCCGATCATTCTTGCTATTGGTAAGACTAACTCTTATGCCAATGCGCACATGATAGCAGCATTTATGATTGTAATAGCAGAATACGTCGTATGTAAAACTTTTGATTCTGCGGTTTATGTTGCGATAACTTCAGAGTTGTGCAATCTGTTTAAAATCTGGCTCTTGCTGCGTGTTATTGCAAACTATGCACACATGAAGATTACAGAGCTGTTGCCACCAAAGCCGATGACGATACTAATTATGATTTCGGCTTTAGCGTCATTACCACCATTTCTTCTTTTAGACTTTCTAAACATGAATAAGTTCATTGTGTTGTTTGTCTGCTTGGGATTTTTTTTGGTAGATTACTATGTGCTTTGTTGGATTTGCAAAGTTACTTATCGAGATATTGCAGGTGGGTTCTTAAAGAACAAATCAAGACTAAATGCAGTTGTGAAAATTTTACCATAAAAATCATACTTAATTGATGGTAGGCAATAATAATAGAGGAGAAAAATTCATATTGTTCCTCATAAATCCATTCATTTCAGCAATAACATCGATAAAAGATATTAGAGATGGAGTATCACACTGGTTCTTATATTTATGGTTTTTAGTGTTTGGTGTCGCTTTCTGTGCAGTAAGTGAGGCTGCGGATTCTTTTAGATATGTAGAAGATTTTTTAGTAGAATATAGCTATACCTGGTCTCAATATGTATTAGAGATCAATGAGTATTTCGCGTTTGAGTCGAATATCAAGGATATTTATACGTTGACGGTGAATTTCCTTGTTGGACGATTCTCCGATAATTACCATTGGACCTACCTAATATATGCAGCAGTCTTCGGTTTCTTTTACATCAAGTCGCTGAAGATATTCTTACGCCATAATAAGGTAAGTAATAACATAGTATTCTATGTATTGCTTTTCATGTTCTGTTATAGTAATCCTATATACAATATCAATGGAGTGCGTTTCTGGACGGCAGCCTGGATAGGTGTATATGTTGCGCTCAATTTTTTTGTCGAAAAAGATTATAAGAAGATTGTACTTCTGTTGCTGATGCCATTAATTCATGGGGCTTCAGTCGTCTGGGTGGTAATTATGGCAATTGCATTATTGTTGAGCTGATTCCAGAGTGTGACAATAGTACTTTTTATTGCTTCGTCCTTTGTATCTGCAGTTTCCTATTTGAATGTATTAAACGACTATTCTTTTCTATTGCCACAATTCATGCAAAATCAGATATGGTCGTATACAGAGTCAGAGATGGCGTTGGAGCGAATGAGTGGTGTGAGTGAATATGGGGCTGCTTATGCAGACTTCTTGATTGCATTGCCCGGATATTTTCATATACTATTGTCTTTTTTACTTATTATCAATCGCAGGAAGATAAACCGGAATCCACATGCGGGTCATCTATTGACTATCATGCTTGCATTGGCAGCTATAACCAACTTCCTTTCTGGAATTCCATCGATGGGGAGATTTCAATATTTTGTAATTCCATTCTTGGTTATTGTTTGGGCGCAGAACTATGAAATCTTAAAGAAATATGATAAATACTTCTATGTAGTTCCGTTCATTTATGCTTACTCTCTTCTTTATTGGTATCGACGAATGAGCGCTATTACCGAACTTTATCTATACGCATTTCCAGCTCCATTAACAGTAATAAAATATCTTTTCTTATGAAGATCTTGATTATATCAAATCATGCATATCCCGCACAGGGGCCTCGAGCGTTTCGCACGACTGAACTCTCTGAACAACTTGTGAAGATGGGGCATGAAGTGATTCTCTATACGGTTCACGGCAAATATGACTATACCCAATATGTCAAAGATACGGGAGTAATCAGACGCGACATAAATCCGAAATTTGCGACAGCCGCTAATGATGAGACAAAGAGATACAATCACTTTGATAAGTTTATGTTCCACTTTTTCCATCGTTTATTAATGTGGCCTCAATGCGAATTCCATTTTTCAGTAGGGAAGATTATCAAAGAAAATCCGAATATGGATATGCTGATTACCATTGCATATCCACACTCAATTCATTCCGGGGCTGCCCGTGCCAAAAAACTCTATCCAGAAATTTTCCCAAAGACCTGGATTTGCGATTGCGGAGACCCGTTTATGCTCAATCCGTTTATCAAAGCACCAAAATTCATGAAGCGTTTTGAGGATATGTGGTGCTCAATGTGTGATTATATTGCAGTACCTACCAAGGAGAGTTATAAGGGCTACTACGAGCGGTATTGGGGTAAGATCCGAGTGATCCCTCAAGGTTTTGATTTCTCAAAGACTCCAATTGCGGAGTACAAAAAGAATGTTGTTCCTTCCTTTCTCTTTATGGGGTCTATATATCCTGGTGTTCGCGATCCTCATTCATTTATGGACTATCTCCTAAAGTTTAATAAGCCTTATAAATTTATTATGATGATGCGCACTCCTCTTGAAGAAAAGTATGTAAAGGAGTCTAACGGTCAGATAGAGTACATCACAGGCAAAGGTCGCGAGGACGTGGTATGGGAGTGTAGTAAGGCAGACTTTCTGATCAACGTCACAAATCCATCGATGGTCCAAACTCCAAGTAAGTTAATTGATTATGGCATAGCAGGCCGCCCTGTGCTGGATGTGACGAATGATTTCTCTGACGCTTCTGCTTTCTTGAAGTTCTATGAAGGAGATTATTCGGGCGAGCGTAAGGTTGACTTCTTGGATAACTATCGAATCGAGAATGTTGCTCGTCTGTTTGTTGAATTAGCTAAAAACTTATTATGAAAATATACGGAAAATCCATTCGGTTGAGCCAATTATTCTTTTTGACTATCTATTATGGCTTTGCTCAGTATTTACCTAATTCCTATTGCGCTTTTCGACCACTTGGAATGGCAAGCAACTGGATTAGAGTTTATTGTGTAAAACGTATCTTTAAGAAGTGCGGACATATTAGAACTATTAACAGAAAGGTTCATTTTGCATCGGGCCGTAATATTGAAATAGGCGATGAGTCTGGTATTGGAGCAAATACTTCGATCCCGGGTAATACCATAATTGGCAATCATGTAATACTAAGCAGAAACTGTTTCATACTCGATAAGAATCATATTTTTGAGAGAACGGATATTCCACTTAATGACCAAGGATGCTATCCTCCCAAACAAACTGTTATTGAAGATGATTGTTGGATAGGTATGAACACTCTAATGACTCCAGGTCGCCACATATCCAAAGGGACCATTATTGGAATGGGATCAATCCTGACAAAGGATTTTCCACCCTATTCAGTCGTTGGTGGAAATCCTGCAAAACTAATAAAAAGTAGAAAATAGGTGAAAATACTATTAGCGACCTCATCCGTAACACCTAATGCGGGCATTCCTTCCTTCAATAGAGAGCTTTGTAGCCTTTTGAATGTGGAGAATGAGATGCATTTATTGGTCGATGAAAATATTGAGTCGTATAGAGGATATGCAAAGATATATTCTATAACCGGAATCAATATCTATAATTTTGAAGATGCGTCTGAACTTCTGAACAAATTGCAGGTTGAGAACTATGATGTGATAATCAATAGTAATTCACATATCATGTCGTTGTTAGCGGCATTTGTAGATGATAAGACACGTTTGATTACAGTATCTCATTCATTGGGTACGATGGATTGCGATAATGCAGCCTTCAATAACGAGTATATTGACAATATTATAGCATTGTCCAGCAGTTGTAAGGATTACATCAGCCATCGCTTCGGTATAAAGAATAACGACAAAATCAAGGTAGTGTTCAATTCTGTTGCAGATAATCCTGAAGCAGAGGCTATGAAAAAGTCCAAGATGGCAGCTGACAAAGTAAAGATTGTTTTTGCCGGAGGGTCTGCAGCAAGCAAATCTCCAGACCTTGTGGTTCCTATTGTACATAAGTTGTGTAAAACAAACTTGTCTTTCGAGTTCTATTGGTTAGGTATTACGACTCCTCCGCTTAAGAAATTCCAACCGTTTGATGATATTCGCCAGGTATTGCCAGAAGATGAAAGAGTGATAGTAACTGGTCTTATCCCTCAACAGAAAGCAGCGGAAATCATAGCCTCATGTAATGTATTCCTTGCTCCTTCTCGAAGAGAAGGTTTTCCAATGGCTTTGTTGGAGGCAATGAGAATAGGTTGTATTCCAGTAGTGTCAGACTTCAAAATTGCAAATCAGGAGATTATTCGAAACGGAATAAATGGCTACGTTATCCCTCACAAGGATGTAAAGGCATTTGTTGATCGGCTTTCTGATATTGTTAAGAATCATGAGAACTATAAGAGAGTATATGAGGAGTCCTATAAAACTTTTATTGAGGAGTTGAGTTTCCCCGTTTGGAGAAAGCGTATTCACTCTGTTATAATTGAGAATTCTGCAACTCATAAGCAAAGGACGGCAATAACAAAGTCTGCATTTAGAAAGGTCGTGTGGCGTTTCAAAATGCTCGATAAATGCAATCTCATCGAAAATCACATGAAAGAAGTTTTGCCTTGTGCAATCAAATTCTACATGTATTATACCAAACTAAATTAATATGCCAGTAGTTGAAGATAAAGGCAATTGGAGAAGCCAGTTGAATTCTAAATTAGCGAACATTATCGCTAATGTGTTGGGACAGCGCGTGAATTACACTATCCGTTATTATCGTCACCGTGGACATCTGCCTAATTTCAAGCATCCTAAAGATCTGTCGGAGAGAATTCTTTCATCAATGCTCTCGAAGGATTTCTTGAAGTATGCGGATTATGCAGATAAAGTGAAGGTGCGTGAGTATGTGAAGGCGAAGGGGCTTGAAGGGATTCTCCTGAAGCAGTTTGGTGCTTGGGAGAATGCCAGTCAGATTCCTTTTGACCAACTGCCTAACCGCTTCATCCTAAAAGCAAATAACGGTAGTGGTGGACACTATATTTGTACTGATAAGTCAAAGATAGATATTCTTACTGTCGTCAAGAATATGGATGCAACTCTTCTGGAAGTCTCACATCTTCGTAATACAGAGCCTCATTATTGCGCCATTAAGCCGATGATTCTAGCAGAGGAACTGATGGGTGATGGTGCTACTCTTCCTACTGACTATAAGTTCCACTGCATCAAAGGCAAGGTGGCAGATGTATTCGTGGTATGCGGGCGTGAGTCCGGAGCTAAATATTGCACATTGGACACTAACTGGCAACAACTCCCTTACACCAAGCCTGAATTTATGCCAGCAAGCATGCCGCCAAAACCTGAACACTTGATCGAGATGGTAACCCTTGCAGAAACACTCTCCAGCGACTTCGAATTTGTCAGAGTAGATCTCTACGATTTCGATGGAAAGATTTATTTCGGTGAGCTGACATTCAGCCCGTGGGGTGGCATCATGAATTCATACTCGAACGAGGGGGTAGAAATCCTCGGGCGTAAGTTTGACGAATAATCTTCAGTATGAAGTTTATTTTTTGTGGCGATTTCGTAAGCCAAGATCCTAAAAGCATACAGGTTGACCTGCGACTACAGAATTTGTTTAAAGATGCAGATTATGTGGCAGTCAATTTTGAAGCCCCTGTGAGAGGTGTGGGAAAGCCGATATGCAAAAGTGGGCCTTCGTTGACTCAATCAGAAGACTCTCCAGCATTCATTGAAAATCTTGGCGTCAATATTATCATGCTGGCGAACAATCACATGATGGATCAAGATCAGGAAGGATGTGAGGCGTCTATTAAGGCATTCAAGGGTGAAACACGTATCATTGGTGCAGGCTGTTTTGATGACGCATACCGTCTGCATGTTATAGAGAAAGATGGTGTTAATGTTGGCCTCTTATGCTTGGTTCACAAGGAGTTTGGTGCTTTAGGGCTCGATGCAACGTCATTGGATTACGGTACTGCATGGATCAATCATCCTATGGTAAATAAGACCATCCTGAATGCAAAGAAGGTGTGTGATGTTTTGGTTGTGCTTCCTCATGCAGGTGTGGAAGATATGGTCGTTCCTCTTCCAGAGTGGAGAGCTCGCTACAGGGAGTTTGTCGACATGGGAGCCGACGCAGTTATCGCATCTCATCCACATACTCCACAAGGATGGGAAGAGTACAAGGGGAAAATGATCTACTACAGCCTTGGCAACTTTTTCTTCCAACTCTTCTCTAGTCAGCATGGAGCAAATTGGTATAAGGGTTTGGTAGTTGAGATGAACATCGATGAGAACAAGAATCTTTCCTTCGATGTGCATAATACAAAATTCTCAAAATTTAGTCTTGAACATGATGAAAGTATGGAATGTAAGAAGTACAATGACTACTTGTGCGAACTCTTGAGCAATGAAGACAAGTATTGGGATTATTTGAATAGGGACCTCAAAGCTCTTTGGCCAGAATATAAACTCTACCTGCTCAGAGGTTTGGCAGCGATTGCTCCAACTACCAACATACACGTTCTTTCTCATGCAGCCTATGGTTTGCTGAAAGGTCCGGATATCCCGATGATGCTCAATAATTTTCAATGCGAAAGCCATCGGTGGGCAATTGAGAGGATGTTAAGAATGCAGTAACATCAAATATAGATTTCTAATAGCATAAGTGGATGCGACACATTGCAATTCGATGCTGTCTGCCAAAGCCGAAATAGAAATGTAATTATATGGCAAAGAAAATTGCGATGCTCTTCCCTTATGCACCATCATATAGGGAAGCGATATATAAGTTGATGGACAAAGAACTGGATGTGGATTGGTTCTTCTGTGGTAATGCGAAGCGTAATCTGAAGTTGTTCGATTACTCTTTGCTCAAGCATTGTGACCTATCCATGGAAGAGACGAAAGTTCTAGGCACAGTCGTGTACTATAAAGGAATCAAGAAGCTAAACCTTCAGCGGTATGACGCTATTATTTGCCCAGGAGTTATTCGAAGTTTATCTGAGTGGTGGCTCCTTCAGAGAATGGGAAAGGGTATGAATTATTCCAAGATTTATCTATGGACTCATGGATGGTATGGCAAGGAATCTCGTTTTCAAAAGATCGTCAAAAAATTTTTCTTCAAAAAGGTGGATGGTTTCTTCTTATATGGAAACTATGCCAAAAGTGAAATGATTAAGAATGGCTTCGATGCTAGAAAACTTCATGTTATTAGGAACTCGCTTGATTACGATAAGCAGTTGGAACTTCGCAATAGCATAGTTGAGTCTAATATTTACAAAGAGCATTTCAAGAATGACTTTCCAACAGTCGTCTTCATTGGCCGTTTAACTTCCGTCAAGAAACTTGATCAGATTGTAAAGGCCGTAGGCATTCTCAAGCAAAAGGGCGAGAACTATAATATCGCTTTTGTTGGGGATGGTGAAATGCGTCAATTATTGGAAGCAGAAGTTGCTAAATATCAACTTCGGGATAATACGTGGTTCTACGGTGCATGCTTCGATGAGAAAACGAATGCCGAACTCATATATAATGCAGACCTTTGTGTAGCTCCTGGCAATATCGGACTTACAGCGATGCATGTGCTGATGTTCGGTTGTCCTGCTATTTCCCACAATAACTTTAAGCGGCAGATGCCTGAGTTTGAGTCAATCATTCCTGGGCAGACGGGTGACTTCTTTGAATATGACAACGTTGATGACCTTGCTCGTAGTATCTCGCGGTGGTTTGCTTTAAAAAGCGGGTGCCGTGAGGAGGTTCGTAAGACATGCTACAAGGAGATTGATGACTATTGGAATCCACACTATCAGTTGAATCTCATTAAAAAAGTGTTTGAGGGTAAATGAAATCAATGGATATTAAATACTTGATTTTTAATGATATGTCTCGATGTGATGGGGGCCTTCGCGCGCATCTTTCGTAACGTCTTTCTCGCAAGGAACTCCAGTCTAAAATTTATTTTTTGGTTCAGGTGCTGTAAGTCAAATAATCGCGTTATTCGCACATTTGCAAAGATTCAACGAGTTAGACTAACAAGAAAGTACGGTGTCCAGATTTCGGAAATGTGCACTATAGGACCGGGGTTGGAACTACCACATTGTTTACCGATAGTTGTTCACTATAACGCCAAAATCGGAAAAAACTGCACGTTGCATCAGTTTGTGACAATAGGTGGTAATGGCAGAGGAAAAGCCCCGATAATCGGAGATAATTGTTTTGTTGGTGCTGGGGCTGTAATTATTGGTGACATAAAGATTGGTAATAATGTAACAGTAGGAGCAAACGCTGTTGTGACGAAGGATGTGCCTGATAATGCAACTGTGGGAGGCGTACCTGCTAAGATTTTGCATTATAATTATCCTGGGATGTTTATAAAAAATCCAATTTAATGAAATTATTAAGACGTTTCATGGGGAAATGTTGTCATCTATTCCATATAAATGTTTCCAAAATCTTTGCTCCGCAAGGACGAGTACTGATGCTGCATTGGGTAGGGGACGAAATACAGGATGAAGAGACAGAACCCTATCGCATCTCTACTGAACAATGCAGACGATTCCTCGTGTGGCTGAAATCCAAGAATACAATCCGCCTGGAGAATTGGGAACGAGAGGAAGATTTTTATGCTCTTACCATAGACGATGTGCCTGAAAACTTCTATTACAATGCGTATCCTCTGCTGAAAGAAGCAAGTATTCCTTTCACCCTTTTTGTGAACGTATCGCTTTTGAATAAGGATGGTTTCATTACAAAGGAGCAACTCGTTGAAATGTCTAAATGTGAACTTTGCACAATAGGCTCTCACGGGGTTAGCCATGGAGAGTTTGCCTTGTTCAGTTGGAAACAGGCCTTGCGTGATCTGAAAGATTCCAAATGTGAACTGGAGCAGATAATTGGAAAGCCAGTTGAGATGTTTGCTTTTCCGTATGGTTCGTATTACGCTTGTGGTTATGCTAACAAGCACCTGGCGGGAGATGTGTATAAATATGCCTTTGGTACTGTGGCTTGTCCTATCACGAAGCCTTCGCTATTGAAGATATACTATTTGCCAAGGATTAATGTCGACATGGAATTCTTGAATTTATTATGATGAAAACAGTAAGTGTCATTATACCGTTTCATAGTCATATTGATTGGTTATATGAAGCCATAAAGCATATGTTTATCTCTAATTGCTTAACAATAAAACAGATGAAACATGCAACCTAAATTCTCTGTTGTAATGCCCGTATATAATGTTGAGAAATATCTTCGAAATTCAATTCAGTCAATTCTCAACCAAACCATATCAGATTATGAGTTGATATTAGTGGATGATGGTTCACCTGATAACTGCCCTAAAATTTGTGATGAGTATGCTGCTCAATATCCTCAGGTGCGAGTTGTCCATCAAAAGAATGTTGGTTTGTCAAGTGCCAGAAATGCAGGCTTTGCCATAGCAAAGGGTGAGTTTGTGTATTTTCCTGATAGTGATGATATTATTCACCCTGACACGTTGGACTATTTCAAAAGAGTAATAGAAACAGTACCCAATGTGAAGTATATCATTTCAGATTTTCAGGATGTAACAGAAGAAGAGGCATTCAAGGCTGCTGGATATGATCATGGTATCGAAATATATTCACGCTCTCAAATACAAGTATTGTTCCTAAAACGTCAGATTAGGATTTTAGCTCCTGGATCATTGCTGAATATCAATTGGTACAAAGATAACAATTTGACTTTTGAAAATAATCCATATGGAGAAGATCAATTATTCATTTGGAAAGCCCTTCTTCATGTAGATGAGGTTGTGCATATCAAAAAACCTTTGTACAACTACCTTCACCGCCCTGGTTCGATAATGACAGCATCCGGTGTACAGAAAATTATAAAAGCATATCCTTTCTTCCTAGACTTGCAAAATCTTTATCAGAGGTCAGAGAATGCTGCTCCTTTTGTGAAGAAATACTTGCTGCCGTTCTGGGTAAGAGGAATACTCCACTCATCTGCCAAAATTATTTCATACTCTGAATATAAATTGGTTCTTGTAACATTTGAAGCAAATAAGCATTGCACAACCCTAAAATCATATCCGTCAATTATTGTAAGAACTTTATCTCATTCTTATTTCTTAAGTAAAAGAATATTTTATTTGGTGAATAAATTCCTATAAAAGAACGATAGATAATCTTGCATCGGAAAAAAGGGCTGTAAAGAATATTTAATCTATAATATCTCTATTTTTTTCTGGTCGTTTGTTTTTTTAAGAAAAAGTAGGAGGAGTCTTGCTGCAATTAATTGTATGTTAACTCCAATTCTGCAATCATATCGGATAATTCAAGATCCATATAATACAAATGTCTCCTCATTTGTGGAAGAGACTATCTCCATTAAATCATCTTGCCGGCAACAGACTTTTAGCGTTGCTGGATGTATAGTATCATATCAATTCCAAGTACTTACGGATTTATCTCAACATTCTGCTACAAAATTCAATCGCCGATATTTCGGCCAGATTCTCTTCGATGGACTGATGGTAGTTGCCGTTGCATACAAAAATTGGTTAGGTAAATATCGCATAATCGCATAAAGTAAGGTATATGGGTAATAAGAAGAAAATACTGTTCGTGTGCCAGTATTTCTACCCTGAGATATTTCGTGGTAATGATGTCGCCTTTCATTGGGCAGAGGAGGGACATGATGTGCATGTAGTGACCGGCATTCCGAACTATCCGGATGGGGTATTCCATAAAGGGTATGGGATGTTTAAGAACAGAAATCAGGTGGTGAATGGAGTACGAGTGACACGTCTGCCTATCTTTCCTCGTGGCAACAATAAGATTATGCTGATTCTGAATTATTTCAGCTATTTCATAGTGGCTTGGGGATATGTGCTGTTTCTCGCTATCAGCCATAAGTACGATTTTGTGTTTGTGCAGCAGTTATCGCCAGTTATGATGTCAGCTCCTGGTGTTCTTTATAAGAAACTTCGTAAGGTGCCTCTCTATACTTGGGTGCTGGATTTGTGGCCGGAGAGTCTGGCTGCTGCAGGAGGTATCAACAATAGACATATTCTGGGATTCTTTAATCACTTTGTAAAGAGTGAATACAAGTGGAGTGATAAGATACTGACTAGTTCGAAGAGTTTTGATCTGAATATTCTGAAGTATGGGAATTACAAGGATAAGATTGTGTATTATCCTCAATGGTCAGATGGTAATGGTTCGAACATGGATTGCACGAATCTCGCGGATATTTTAAATGAGAAGGGGATTGATGAAGAAATGGTTTTTGATGAAAGAAACTTCAAGGTGATGTTTGCTGGTGCTGTAGGAGAAGCTCACAGAATGGAATGCAATCTACAAGCTGCATTGCTGACAAAAGAGCGCAAAGATATTAAATGGGTGATTGTGGGTGATGGACGCAGGATGTCTTGGGTACAGCAGTTTGTAAAGGAACATGGGCTTGAAGAGACGGTATTGACTTTGGGAAGGTATCCGTCTGAAACTATGCCTCTGTTTTTTAAAAAAGCAGATGTAATGTTGGTTTCGCTTACGGATTCGCCTCTATTCAATTTGTATGCTCCTGCAAAGATCAGTTCGTATATGGCTGCGGGTCGTCCTATCATTGCAAGTCTAAATGGTGAGGGCGCTGAAGTGGTGAAGGATGCTGAATGCTGAATGCGGATGGCATGTGGCACCTGGTGATGCACAATCGCTTGCTAAACTTGTAGTCCGGCTCTCCGAAACCGCCAAGGAGACGTTGGCTCAAAAGGGTGCCTCTGGTAGAGCCTTCTATGAAGAAAATTTTATGAAGGAGAAATGTTTGAGGAACCTTGATGAGATAGTAGGATGTTAAAACGATAATCATAAAATGTAATATTGTTTATGAATACTATTCTCATATACGGAATCATCTTCGTAATTCTTATTGCTTTAGAGTTGGTATACTTTAAGATTGCTGATACATTCAACATTATTGATAAGCCTAATGAGAGGTCGAGCCATTCGACGATTGTTCTGAGGGGTGGTGGAATTATTTTTCTTTTTAGTCTTTGGATATGGAGCGTATTTTTGAGCTTCCCATATATCTGGTTCCTTTTGGCTGTGACTCTCGTTGCCGGTGTTAGTTTCATAGATGATATCCGATCTCTGCCCGATTTTGTAAGACTAGTGGCTCAATTTATTGCCATGGCGATGATGTTTTATCAGTTGGACATTTTGCACTTGGATATGTGGCGGATAGTAATTTTGGCTCTTATCGTATGTGTGGGTGCGTCAAACGTGATTAACTTTATGGATGGCGTAAATGGTATAACGGGTGCCTATGCTATGGCATCTTTGATTCCACTCGCCTTGCTGAATAATACAATGGATTTTGTGGAACAGTCGTTGATTGTGACAGTAGTGTTGGCTGATATCGTATTCTGTTTCTTCAATTTTCGCCAAAAGGGAAAGGCAAAATGCTTTGCTGGTGATGTGGGTTCAATCGGGATTGCATATATACTTCTGTTTCTGATTGGTAATCTTGTACTCGCAACTGGAGATGTAACCTTCCTGATCTTCCTTCTCGTATATGGTGTGGATGGCTGCTTGACTATTGTGCATCGTATTCTGTTGCATGAAAATCTTGGTGAGGCGCATCGTAAGCATGTGTACCAACTTATGGCGAATGAGTTGAAGATAGGTCACGTTAAGGTTTCGAGTTTCTATGCGTTGCTGCAATTGGTGATTTCGCTTGGCTTTGTGTACTTGTGTCCTGATACGGTCGTAGCGCATTGGATTTATTTGATAAGCGCAATTATTGTGCTTGCATTGATATATGTGTTGTTTAAAAAGAAGTATTATCATTTGCATGAAGAATACCTTGCGTCTTTAAAAAATGGACAATAGAGATAAAACGCTTTCATCTTGCCCCATCAGTATGTAACTTCGGTTGTGTAATACTTGCAGGAACATGGCACACGGTTGAAGTAATAGAATCATCAGTAATTTATGAGACGAAAGTGGCTGCGAGACGCTTGATGAATTTATTGCAAAAAAGGATAACTCTGAAAATTCCGAAACATTGCCAATTATCTACCTATTGGAAATATTAAAAATAATTCGCATTTTTATATCACAGTATAGAGATGTCATAAAGTGTAAAACGATCGCTACAACCCCGTGACCTTAAAAATAAAGAACTGTTATAACATATTGATGCATAAAGGGCAAAAACATTTGGGTCCGATCCCTGTTTTGAGGGGGGGGTAATCAATGAATTGTCGTCCGCTTTTCTTTTTTGTTGTGTGTCGCAAATGTACGTTGTGAGCTTAATTGTAAAAAAGTAGGTTACATTCAATGACGTGCTGTATATTCCTGAATGAGACTGATTCTGCGTAGTTTAGTAATATCGCTGTGCTCCCTCAATTTGGTTTTAATGTATCGTAGATATCCCTTCGAGCGCATTGTTCGTATTCGGGAAAAATGTCCACAGCCGCGGCTTGTTTCGTTTTAAGTTCAGATAGGCGTTTTGAGGCGTTTGTGGATGTAGGTGGTCTTACCGGTTTTGCTGTCGGTTGTACACTCCTTGAGGAAGTCCGTTCACTTTGCAGCCCATTTGTCGAGCATGCCACATTATGTAGTTGTTTCTGCGGCCTATGCACTTTTGCAGGTTGTGATCTCGTTCGGAGCCATCTATCTGCCAGTCAACGGATGGGTTTATTTCGGGATTGTAGTCGTATTGCTTTCCATTGCCTACGTGTTGTTCAAAATGAAATATTACTGTCTTCACGAAGCATATCTTCAAACGAAAAGGTAAAAATAGTAACGGCGGTGTATTGGCAGGTCCCGGAGTTCATGCTTTGGGACTTGTCCGTTATATGTAAACGCAAAAGCCGCAACCTAAAAAGGTTGCGGCTTTTGCGTTGGTTGTCCGTCGGCTACCGTCCTCCGGTGACGGGCTGCAGCAGGAAGTTGAATGAGTAGTCGCCGTAGGGCAGCAGGTATTCGGGGCGGGGGAGCCGTCCCCAGCTGTTGACGCAACCCAGTCCGGACTGGACGCTCTCGATATTGACGTGCGTGCGGCCGTCGGGCACGAGGTCGCCCGGGTGGCGGACATATTCCGGCGAGCCGTTGTCGAGCTGCGGGATGGCAAACGGGATGGCCGATGCCGAGAAGTGGCGGTCGGAGCAGATCTCCACGCCCAGGCCCGAGTCGTCGGTCAGCCGCCACCAGCGCAGTCCGCTGCGCGTTCCCGACTCCTGCGGGCTGACGTATTTCATATGGAACTGGTCGGCGACACGCTGGGCGTAGCGCCCCACGAAGGCGGCGCCGGAGCGGTCGGCGTAGTTCTCCATCGGGCCGCGGCCGTAATATTCCACGGCGTCGAACATGCCCGGGGTTTCGAAGGCCATGCCGAAGCGCATCAGGTCGGCGACGTCCTTGCGCGCGGGGTCGGCGGTCATCGTTTCGCTGACGCGGACCGAACCGTCGACAGCGATCGAATACGTCAGATTCAGTTTCGCACCGACGTTTGGGAGCGTGTAGTCTGCGACGGCTTTCACTTCGCTGTCGCCGGGCGTAAGGGCGAAGCCCGTGAGCTGCGGTTCGGCCTTGGCCCACATCCGGCTGTCGGGGTATTTCCCGGTCTGGCGCACGCCGAGGTCGTTGTCCGTGGCTGCGCGGTAGAAGTTGGGCCGCACGGGACCGGCCAGCAGCTCGACGTTGCGCAGGCGGTAGGAACGGATGAAGCCGCTCTTCGGATCGAACGCGACCGAGAATCCTTCGCCCGAAACGGTTTTGTCCGCCACGCGGAGCGTCCCGGCGGGAGCGGTCGCGGCGAAGCGTGCCGCGGGGTCGTCCCCGCGCAGCGTCAGCTGGTCGGCGGCGACTTCATAAAGTGCGTCGAGCAGTCCCTGCCGTTCGCGGAGCTGGTAACGCACCGTGAGCAGCAGTTCGCCGCCCAAGGCATAGACCTGTTCGGGTTTGTAGCTCAGCGTCACGGCGGCAGTGGTCTGCGGAGCCACGTCGAGACGCTCGACCGTGCCGCTCAACACGGGCTGTCCGTCGGAGGTGATCTCCCAGAGCAGGCGGTAGGGCGAAAGGTCTGTGAAAAAATTCTCGTTATAGACGTTCACGACGCCGTTTTTCAGGTCGCGGGGCGTGGTGTGGATCGGCCGGTGCTGGTGCTTCACCTCGTAGGCGTGGGGATGCCACGAGCGGTCGGAGGCCAGCACGCCGTTGCAGCAGAAGGTGCTGTCCGAAGCGTCCGTGTCGTTGTAGTCGCCGCCGTAACGGTAGGTCAGCCGGCCTTCGGGACTGCGCCAGGCAAGGGCCTGGTCGGCGAAGTCCCAGATGAATCCGCCCTGGTATTTGGGTTCGCGGCGGATCATATCCCAGTACTCCTTGAATCCGCCCATCGAGTTGCCCATGGCGTGGGCGTATTCGCACTGGATCAGCGGTTTCTGGGGATTCTCGGCGAGGTATTTCTCACACTGCCCGTAGCTCCAGTACATCGGGCAGACGATGTCGGTGTTGTAGTCTCCGTGGTAGGAGGCCTGCTCGTATTGCACGGGGCGCGACGGGTCGAAGGCCTTGATCCAGTCGTAGCAGCGTTCGAAGTTGGGGCCGTTTCCGGCCTCGTTTCCCGTGCTCCAGACGATGATCGAGGGGTGGTTGTAGTCGCGCAGCACCATGCGGCGGTTGCGGTCGAGGTGCGCGGCGGCGAAGGCGGGGTTGCCGGCGAGGTTCTTCGACTTGTCGCGGTAGTGGTAGCCGTGCGATTCGACGTTGGCTTCGTCCACGACGTAGAGACCGTATTCGTCGCAGAGGTCGTACCACAGCGGCGTGTCGGGGTAGTGGCACGTGCGCACGGCGTTCATGTTGAGGCGTTTCATCTCGCGGATGTCGCGCACCATCTCTTCGCGCGTGACATAATAACCCGTGTTCGGCTCCATTTCGTGCCGGTTGACGCCTTTGATGAGGATCGGCTTGCCGTTTACGAGCAGCTGTCCGCCGCGGATCTCGACTTTGCGGAACCCCACGCGGAAAGCTGCGGCTTCGGTCACCGAACCGTCGGCGGCGAGAGCCTCGGCCGTGAGCGTGTAGAGATTCGGGGCCTCGGCGCTCCATTGTTTCGGGGCGGCGACCTCGAACAGCGTTTCGGCGCTGTTGCGGCGGGGACGGAGCGTGCGGGTGTCGAGCGTGCGGCCCTCGTCGTCGCGGAGCGTCAGCCGTACGCTGCCGACGCCCGGCGTCGCGGTCACTTCGGCGCGCAGCGTCCCGTCGCGGTAGTCGTTCACGAGGTCGGGCGTGAGCCGCACGTCGGCCAGACGGCGTTTGTCGCGGGCGTAGAGGTAGCAGTCGCGGCCGATGCCCGAAAGCCGCCAGAAGTCCTGGTCTTCGAGGAACGAACCGTCGCACCAGCGGTTGACGCGCATCACGATCAGGTTGTCGCTGCCCGGCGTCAGGTAACGGGTGATGTCGAATTCGGCTTCGAGTTTGCTGTCTTCGCTGTAACCCGCTTCGCGGCCGTTGACCCAGAGCGTCACGTTCGAGGTGGCCGAGCCGATGTGAATGAATATGTCGCGGCCCTTCCAGTCGGCGGGAACGGTCACTGTGCGGCGGTAGAGGCCCGTGTAGTTCTGCTCATGGGGAATCAGCGGAGGTTTCACCTCGAAGAACTTGTGCCACGGGTAGGGTTTGTTCGTGTAGACCGGGTCGCCGCAGCCGTTCAGCTCCCAGATTCCCGGCACGGGCATTGTACCCCACGACGAGTCGTCGTGTCCGGAGCGGAAGAACCCTTCGGGTTCGGCTCCCGGTCGGTCCACGCGCAGGAAGGACCATTCGCCGTTGAGCGTGCGGTAGAAGGGCGAGCGGGTGTAGTCGTTCTCGGGAATGGCCTCGGCGGCCGTGGGGAAGGCGATGAAACTCGTGCGCATCGGCGCGCGGCCGACTTCGAAGCATTCGGGATCGAGCCAGCGTTCGGCGGGGGCTTTCGCCGAGGCCGCCGTGGCGGCGAAGAGTGCGAGCAACAGCAGTCTTTTCATTTTTCGGTGGTTTGGGGGTGGCAAATGTTGTGTCGGAACAAAAATAATAAAAAAACGAAACTTTCGCAAGTTATATAACGAAACCTTTCGTTTTTACCCGGTGAAGAGGCCTTCAAGGGCGTGTTTTTGAAAATTTGACGGATTTTCGACCGAAAGTTCTGGGATTTACAGGGAGGGTTCTTGTGATCTTAAAAATTTTTACTATATTGTTGCCCCGCATATAACCCGAAGGCCGGAATATCCCCGCTCCTGCCGGCCTGTTTTGAATGGTTCCATTTCTAAAAAGACAATGCTTATGAAACAAAAGAAAATGCTTGCACTGACCCTTTCCCAACTCGTACTGCTTTATCGTCAGGAGTTTCCCGGCCTTGCGGCCCTTGCCGACGCCAGCGGCGACGGCGAACGGTTTCGCATGGGCCTCCGGGAGTTCGTGGACGCACACCGGGCGGCGGAAGGCGAAGCGGCGGAGCAGATTCGACTGTTGATCGACTACGACGGACGCAGCGTCCGCGAATTATCCACCGACCGGCAGCTGGAAGTCAGGACCCTTACGCTGCTGTGGCAGTTTCTTACCGGAAGGCTCGAAAACCCCGAAATGCCTTCCGACCTGTTCGTCGATCTGTACCATCTCTTCCGCCTGCTGGATGCTCCGGAGATTCCGCTGCCTTCGCCCCAGCGCGTGCGCAGCCGCGCCGAACGCTGGCTCTCGGGACAGGACGACGGGGTGCGGGCCATCCGCGCCGACAACCGCGAACGGATGCTCCACCTGCTGATCCAGAAGATCGGGAACCGCAAGTCGAAGGTTCCGTCGCGCTTCCAGTTCGCCGACGGCATGACCTACGAGGAGAAGTACCGGCAGGTGGCCGCCTGGTGGGGCGATTTCCGCTTCCAGCTGGCGATGGCCGTGAAAAGCCCCTCGGAACTGAACCGCTTTCTGGCTGGCTCGCTCTCGTCGGAGACGATGTATCTGCTCTCGAAGGCCCGCAAGAAGGGAATGCCCTTCTTCGCCACGCCCTATTACCTTTCGCTGCTCGACGTCACGGGCGGCGGCTACGACGATGCCGCCATCCGCAGTTACATTCTTTATTCGCCGCAGCTGGTCGAAACCTACGGGCAGATCCGCGCCTGGGAGCGCGAGGATGTCGTCGAGGCCGGACGACCCAATGCCGCCGGGTGGCTGCTGCCCGACGGACACAACATCCACCGCCGTTACCCGGAGGTGGCGATCCTGATTCCCGACACGATGGGCCGCGCCTGCGGCGGGCTGTGCGCCTCGTGCCAGCGCATGTACGACTTCCAGAGCGAACGCCTCAATTTCGAATTCGAGACCCTGCGCCCCAAGGAGAGCTGGGACCACAAGCTGCGCCGCCTGATGAACTATTTCGAGGAGGACACCCAGCTGCGCGACATCCTCATCACGGGCGGCGACGCCCTGATGAGCCAGAACAAAACCCTGCGTAACATTCTCGAAGCGGTCTGCCGCATGGCCGGCCGCAAGCGCCGGGCCAATGCCCGACGCCCCGACGGGGAGAAGTACGCCGAATTGCAGCGCGTGCGCCTCGGGTCGCGCCTGCCGGCCTATCTGCCGATGCGCGTCAACGATGAACTGGTCGAAATCCTCCGCGAATTCCGCGAGAAGGCCTCGGCCGTCGGCGTGAAGCAGTTCGTCATCCAGACCCATTTCCAGACGCCGCTCGAAGTGACGCCCGAAGCCGAGGAGGCCATCCGGAAGATCCTTTCGGCGGGGTGGCTCATCACCAACCAGCTGGTCTACACCGTGGCCGCTTCGCGCCGCGGGCACACCACACGCCTGCGCCAGGTGCTCAATTCGCTCGGCGTGGTCTGCTACTACACCTTCTCGGTCAAGGGGTTTCAGGAGAATTACGCCGTTTTCACCCCCAACAGCCGCTCGATGCAGGAGCAGGTCGAGGAGAAGGTTTACGGGCGGCTCACTCCGGAGCAGGCGGCCGAACTCGACGATTTGCTGGCCGACGGGACGGATACGGCTGCGAAAATCCGCTGCTTCATGCGTCGTCACCACCTGCCGTTTCTGGCCACGGACCGCAGCGTGCTGAACCTCCCGGCCATCGGCAAGAGCATGTCGTTCCGGCTGGTGGGCATCACGGCCGAGGGCAAGCGTCTGCTGCGTTTCGACCACGACCGGACGCGCCGCCACAGCCCGATCATCGACAGTATGGGCGAAATCTTCATCGTCGAGAACAAGTCGCTGGCCGCCTACCTGCGCCAGCTGGGCAAGATGGGCGAGGACCCCGAGGACTACGCTTCGATCTGGGCCTATACGCACGGCGAGACCGAGCCGCGTTTCGGGCTTTACGTCTATCCCGATTTCGGGTTCGCGACGACCGACCGGGTGAGCAACCTGGAGTTGGAGTGACGCAATAACCGGCATATGATTTGCGTTTGTATTCAATGATTATTGAATGAATGCAAATTATGAAAAAGACGATTCACAGAGCCGCGACCCGCGGGTATGCCGATCACGGCTGGCTCCGGACCCACCATACTTTCAGCTTCGCCGGATACTACGATCCCGGGCGGATTCATTTCGGCGCCCTGCGCGTGCTCAACGACGATACCGTGGCCCCGGGCGAGGGGTTCGGAACGCATCCCCACGAGAATATGGAGATCGTTTCGCTCGTTCTCTCGGGCGCCTTGAGGCACGGCGACAGCATGGGCAACATGCAGCTCCTCAAGCCGGGCGAATTGCAGGTGATGACCGCCGGTACGGGCATCACGCACAGCGAGATGAACGCCAGCCGCGAGGAGCCGGTGAAGTTCCTGCAGATCTGGGTCATCACCGACGCCGAGGGCCATACGCCCCGTTACACCCAGATCGAACTCGCGCCCGCGAAGCGCAACGAGTTCCGGCTGATCGTGGCTCCTGAAGGCCGCGGCGGGGAACACGTGGGATGGATTCACCAGACGGCATGGTTCCATACGCTCGACCTCGACGCCGGGCGGGAAGCCCGGTATCGCATGAACCTTCACGGCAACGGGGCCTATGTTTTCGTGATCGAAGGCACGGCCGAGGTCGCGGGCGAACCGCTCGGTCCCCGTGACGGCATGGGCATATCGGACGCCGACGGTTTCCTGATCCGCGCTTTCGAAAACGCACGGCTGCTGGTCATCGAGGTCCCGATGATCTGATGTGCGGCAGCCTGATGTGAAAAACCGCCGGAGTCGATACTCCGGCGGTTTTTCACATCAGGCTGCGTCCTAAAACTCCGAGGTGAAGTGGAAGCGGATATCCTTGAAGTTCTCCTGCGCGAGAGCCAGCCCGTAGCTGGTGTCGGCGAGGAAAACGTCGCGGCCGTGCTTGTCCACGGCCATGTTGGTGTGCTTGCGGCGTTTGAAGTCGGCCAGTTGCGCGGCGTTGTCGCTGTCGATCCAGCAGGCCTTGTAGATCGAGATCGGCTCCCAGCGGCACGCGGCGTTGTACTCGTGCTCCAGGCGGTACTGAATGACCTCGAACTGGAGCGCGCCCACCGTGCCGATGATCTTGCGGCCGTTGAGCGAGCTTGTGAACAGCTGCGCCACGCCCTCGTCCATCAGCTGGTCGATGCCTTTGGCCAGTTGCTTGAATTTCAGCGGGTCGGCGTTCTCGATGTAGCGGAACTGCTCGGGGGCGAACGACGGAATTCCGGTGAAGCGGAGCTTCTCGCCTTCGGTGAAGGTGTCGCCAATCTTGAAGTTTCCCGTGTCGTGCAGACCCACGATGTCGCCCGGATAGGCGAAGTCGATCACCGACTTTTTCTCGGCCATGAAGGCCGTCGGGGAGGAGAATTTCAGCTGCTTGCCGCTGCGTACGTGGAGGTAGTTTCTATTCCGTTCGAACGTGCCGGAACAGATCTTCAGGAACGCGATGCGGTCGCGGTGGTTGGGGTCCATGTTGGCGTGGATCTTGAAGACGAAGCCGGTCATTTTCGGCTCCGCAGGCTCCACCTGCCGGGTTTCGGTCGGCGCCGGGCGCGGCGAGGGGGCGATGCGCACGAAGCATTCGAGCAGTTCGCGCACGCCGAAATTGTTCACCGCCGAGCCGAAGAACACCGGGGCCAGTTCGCCCCGCAGGTAGGCGTCGCGGTCGAACTGGTCGTAGACGCCCTCGACCAGTTCCACGTCGGAACGCAGCTGGGCGGCGAACTTCTCGCCGATGTAGCCTTCGAGTTCCTGCGAGGCGAGGTCCGAGATTTCGGCCGTCGAGGCGTCGGCCGTGAGCTTTTCGTCCGACGTGAAGAGCGAGAGGTTCTTCTCGTAAAGGTTGTAGACGCCCTTGAACGTGGGTCCGTTCGAGATCGGGAAGGCCAGCGGCCGCACGCGGATATGCAGTTCCTTCTCCACCTCGTCCAGCAGGTCGAACGGCTCTTTCGACGGGCGGTCGAGCTTGTTGATGAAGACGATCACGGGGGTTTGGCGCATGCGGCAGACCTCCATCAGCTTGCGGGTCTGGGCCTCGACGCCCTTGGCGCCGTCGATGACGATGATCACCGAGTCGACGGCCGTCAGCGTGCGGTAGGTGTCCTCGGCGAAATCCTCGTGGCCCGGGGTGTCGAGGATGTTGATCTTGCAGCCCCGGTATTCGAATCCCATCACGGCCGTGGCCACCGAGATGCCTCGCTGGCGTTCGATCTCCATGAAGTCGGACGTGGCGCCCTTCTTGATCTTGTTGCTCTTGACGGCTCCGGCCACATGGATGGCGCCGCCGAACAGCAGCAGTTTTTCCGTAAGGGTGGTTTTGCCCGCGTCGGGGTGGGCGATGACGGCGAAGGTCCGCCGCCGGGTTATCTCTTCCTGTTGTGTCATGCGTTATTCTTTCGGGTAATCGGCGTTGTAGTGGCAGCCTACGGACTCCTTGATCTCGCGGCCCTGCTTGATGACCAGGTAGGCGATGGCGATCATGTTCCGCAGCTCGCACAGTTCGCGGTTGGGCTTGGTCTTGTTGTAAAGTTCCTCGGTCTCCTGCCAGAGAATTTCCAGCCGGTGCATGGCGCGCTTGAGCGAGAGGTTCGACCGCACGATGCCCACGTAGTTGGACATGATCGTCTGCATCTCGCGCTTCGACTGGATGATCATCAGCATCTCCTCGGTGTGCTGCGTGCCTTCGAAATCCCAGTCGGGAATGCCCTCCTGAAAATCGACTTTCTCCAGCAGCGACGCCGTGTGGCGCGCGGCCTGGTCGGCGTAGACCACCGCTTCGATCAGCGAGTTCGAGGCCAGACGGTTGGCGCCGTGCAGCCCCGTGCACGAGGTCTCGCCCAGCGCGTAGAGCCGTTTCACGGAGGTTTCGCCGTTGGTGTCGACCTTCACGCCGCCGCAGCAGTAGTGCGCCGCAGGGGTCACGGGAATCCAGTCTTTGGTGATGTCGATGCCGATCGAGCGGCATTTTTCATAGATGTTCGGGAAATGGCTCTTCACGGCCTCGGGGTCCTTGTGCGTCACGTCGAGGTAGACGAAGTCGGAACCCCGTTTGGTCATCTCGCGGTAGATGGCGCGGGCCACCACGTCGCGCGGCGCGAGGGATTTCATCGGGTGGTATTTGTCCATGAACTCCTTGCCGTCGGGCAGCCGCAGGATGGCCCCGAAGCCGCGCATGGCTTCGGTGATCAGGAAGTTGGGCTTCTCGCCGGGGTTGTAGAGCGTCGTGGGGTGGAACTGGATGAACTCCATGTTCTCGGTCATCGCCTTGGCGCGGTGGCACATGGCGATGCCGTCGCCCGTGGCGACCACGGGGTTCGAGGTCGTGGAGTAGACGTTGCCGCAGCCGCCCGTGGCCACGACGGTGAATTTCGAAAGCATGGTCTCGATCTCGTTGGTGTCGAGATTCAGGACGTAGGCCCCGAACGAGGCCAGTCCGCGCGTGTGGCGCGTGACGAATTCGCCCAGATGGTGCTGCGTCAGCAGGTCGATGGCGAAGTGGCGTTCGAGAACCGTGATGTTCGGATGCTCCCTCACCGACTGCACGAGCGCCCGTTCGATCTCGGCTCCCGTGAGGTCCTCGTGGTGGAGGATGCGGTGCTCCGAGTGTCCGCCTTCGCGGTTGAGCTCGAAACGCCCGTCGGGGGTCTTGTCGAAACGCGTGCCCCAGGCTATGAGGTCGGCGATCAGTTCCGGGGCCCGCCGCACGACCAGTTCCACGGCCTTCTCGTCGCATTTGCCTGCGCCGCAGACCAGCGTGTCGCGGATGTGTTTCTCGAATGTGTCGGGAGCGTACGTTACCGAGCAGATGCCGCCTTGTGCATAATTGGTGTTGCACTCTTCGATCGCGCCCTTGGTGACGATCGTAACGTGTCCGTGGGCTGCGGCTTTCAGCGCGAACGAAAGGCCCGCGGCGCCGGAACCGATAACCAGAAAGTCGGTTTTCATGGGTTTTTCCTTTTTCTATTGCCTTGCAGCGCCGCAAAGTTACAAAAAATAGTAACTTTGCCGCATAATTTCGGGCAAAATATGGAACGACATATCGACATCAGCCGCTTCGATTACGACCTTCCGGACGAGCGGATCGCCAAATTCCCGCTCGCCGAGCGCAGCGCCTCGAAGCTGCTCGTCTGGCGCGGCGGAGAAATCGCGGAAAAGCGTTTCGCCGACATCGGCGACGTGCTGCCGGCCGGGGAGCTGCTGGTTTTCAACAACACGAAGGTGATCCGGGCGCGGATCGTCATGCACAAGCTCTCCGGGGCGCGCATCGAGGTCTTCTGTCTCGAGCCGCACGACCCGGCCGACTACGAGCGGGCGTTCGCCGTCACGGGCGGCTGCACATGGTCGTGCATCGTGGGCAACCGCAAGAAGTGGAAAGAGGGGTACGTGGAGATCAATTTCGAACGCGGGGGCTGCGCCGAGCACCTTCGTGCATGGATCGTCGAGGACCACGGCCGCGAGTGCGTCGTGCGTTTCGAGTGGACGGCCCCGATGACCTTCGGGCAGCTGCTCGAATACCTCGGGCGGATTCCGATTCCGCCCTACCTGAACCGCGAGAGCGAGGAGATCGACAACACGCGCTACCAGACGGTCTATTCGAAGTTCGAAGGTTCGGTGGCCGCACCGACCGCCGGGCTGCATTTCACGCCCGAGCTGATCGGGGAGATGAAGGCGCGCGGATTCGCCTTCGAGGAGGTGACGCTCCATGTCGGGGCGGGCACGTTCCTGCCCGTCAAGGACGAGGACGCCGCGCGGCATCCGATGCACACCGAGCATTTCGAGGTGCGCCGTGCGACGGTGGTCCGCCTGCTGGAGAAGTGGGGGCATATCACCGCCGTGGGAACCACCTCGGTGCGTACTCTGGAATCGCTTGCGGCCCTTGCGTGGCGCATCCGCACGGCCGGGACGCCCGATGCCGGGCGGGTCGTGGGGCAGTGGGAGCTGTACGACATTCCCGCGGAGTTTTCGGGCCGCGAGGCGTTGCAGGAGTTGTCGGGGTATATGGAGCGCGAGGGGCTGGACCGGCTGAAAGCCTCGACGCAGATTATGATCACGCCGTTGGACTACGAGTTCCGCATCGTGCACAATATCGTCACCAATTTCCACCAGCCCAAATCGACGCTGCTGCTGCTGGTTTCGGCCTTTGTGGGCGACGGGTGGCGGCGGATTTACGACTACGCCCTCGGCCACGGCTTCCGCTTTTTGAGCTACGGCGATTCGTCGGTGCTGCTGCGGGAATGACCGTTTATGCGGAACGGAAAAGGGACGCCCGACGAGGACGTCCCTTTTTTATTGGCGCAGGGGCGGATTAGAAATTGTATCCGACGCTGATCGTGAAGCAGTTGTTGCGCATCGTGCCCTCGCCGTCGCTCTCCTTGACCAGATTCAGGCAGCCGATGTCGTAGCCCAGTCCGAAGTAAATGCGTTTCCAGACGACGCCGGCGCCCAGACGCACGCCCAGATCGGAACGTTTCAACCCGCCTTCGTCTCCGAAGATGTCGCCCTTCTCGTCGCCGACCTTCACTTTGCCGCCGATGCCGAGCCCGTAGTAAAGACCTGCGAAGGGTTGGATCGTAACGATGTCCTTGATGTTGAAGTGGTAGTTCACCAGCACGGGGATTTGCAGGTAGGAGGGGCGGAAGCTCACGCCGTCGACCTTGCCGCCGCGGCTCGAGAAGGCAAGCCCGGTTTCGAGGTAGAAGGGCAGTTTGTTGCAAAGCAGGATCTGATCGGTCACGGCGACGTGGAACGAGGCCCGCGAGTCGGTGCTGATGGACGCACCTCCGGCCGAAATCGAGTAGCTCGACAGGTTCAGTCCGGCGCGGACGCCCAGGATGTTCTTTTCGTAGTTTTGCGCCGAAACGGCATTTGCCAGCAGGATGGCGGCCACGATAAGCAATACTTTTTTCATAATGAATGGGTTTGGGTTTGTATACGTGGCAAATATAGGATAATTTTTTCGAAAAATCCCCCCCCCGAATTTTTTTACAGACAATGAAAAAGAATATCCGTAAATGCTTTTGTTTTAGCCGGATAGCTGTCGGATGTCAGAAATTGTACCCGATGTTTACGGTCAGGCAGTTGTTGCGTATTTCGGCGCTTTCGGGCTGGAGTGCGTAGCCGAAGAATTCGCCGCCCCGGAACAGGTCGCGGCAGCCGATGTCGTAGCTTATGCCCAGGTAGATGCGTCTGATGACGAACCCGGCGCCCGCGCGCACGCCGAAATCCATGCGGGAGAGGAAGCCCGGGGCGCTGAACATATCCTCGTTGCCGTATTCGGTCTTCATCGCGCCCCGGATGCCCACGCCGCCGTATATGCCCGCGAAGGGCTGGATCGTGAGGAGATCCCGGATGTGGAAATGGTAGTTGACGAGCAGGGGGACCTGCATGTAGAACGGACGCATGGTCATGTTGTAGATGTCGCCGTAGATTTCGGCGGCGGCCCTGCCGCCGCGGCTCGAAAAGCCGATGCCCGTTTCGAGGTAGAGGGGCAGGCTGCGGTGGAGCAGGATCTGGTCCGTCACGGCGAAGTGGAATCCCGCGCGCGAACCGGTGTTTATCCGCACGTCTTCGATCGAGATGGCGCAGGTCGACACGTTGACGCCGGCGCGGACGCCCAGGATGTTCTTCTCATACCGCTGCGCCCGGACGGCTCCCGCCGACAGCAGGACGAGCAGGATGAATGCGTATCTTTTCATGGAGGTCGATGAAATTATGCTTCGGGTGTGCAGCTTTTCAGGGCCAGTTTCTTGACCCAGACGACGAAGCCGCCCGTGAGGATCAGGTTCAGCACCAGCGTCAGCACCGAGATGATCAGCGCCGGGCCGCCGAGGCTGTATCCCAGGGCGATGAAGATGACGCCCGCGCCCACCTCGCCGCGGGTGAACATGCCGATCGAGAGTGCGAGCCGCTCGCTCAGTTTCCGGTCGCGGTAGAAGAAGACCGGGACCAGCTTCCCGATGTTCGAGAGCGCCGAAACGGCCACGACGTGCAGGATCAGCACGCCCCACGGCATCATCGGCTGCGACGCCGTGATGGAGGTGGCGGCCGCGGCGGCGTCTGCCGCCGAAGCGCCCGTCACGAGCGGCATGCTCATGCCGACAAGCAGCATGAACAGGAACGAGATGCCCGTTGCGGCGCGGCGTTCGGTCGGGGTGTCGATCTCCCTGTGCTTCATCAGCATGCCGATCACGAAGGCCGGAAGCAGCACCTCAATGTGTATGCTGTTTTCAGGTCCGTACCACCGCGCGGTGACGATGTAGAGCGCCTGCGTCAGGGCGCAGACCACCGCCGAAAGCCCCAGGATGCGTTTCCAGTCCTGCCGGACGTTCCACCGCGCCTGCCACCGCCAGCCTGCGATAAGCAGTACGACGACCACGCCCACGATGGCGAACATCTGCCATTTGAGGCCGATCATCAGGATTTGCAGCGGGATCATCAGCAGGATGGTGTCCAGGTCGTCGAAGATCGCCAACACCTGGATCTTACGGTATATCCAACTGTTTTTCAGGCTTAACGCGGCGAGCATCGTGAAGAGGATGCCGGCCGAGGTCGGGGCCGCGAAACGGCTCAGCAGCAGATTCTCCTTCCACGCCGCGGAGTCGGTCCAGAGGTCGGAGGGCAGCAGTACGAAAATATAGTAGAGGACGATCAGCAGCCACGGCAGCGCCGCGGTGGCCATGGCGATGAAGTAATCGGCGGTGTAGGAGCGCCAGCGCGACTTGTCGATTTCGAACTCCCGTCCGACGTTGATCATAATGAATCCCAGGCAGATGTAGAGCAGGGTGTCGGCAGTCGCCTTGAAACCCGGATAGGCCGTGCCGAGTGCGCCGGGAAGCAGTTGCGAGGCGACGAGGCCCAGCATCAGAAAGAGCGAGAACGAAAGAACTTTTCGCATTGATTGAAAGTCGTTTACAGGTTATGCGTCTGTGCCGCGGCACAAAGATACGATATTTGCAGAAAAATCCGCGGAAACGAATGCTGTTGTCGTGAAAAAAATAACAATAATGAAACTGCAATTCACAATTATTTTGTACCTTTGCCGTGCCGATTCAGGGAATTAGCATTCAAACACCATAAAATTCAAATTATTACAACTATGCAGATTGTAGAGATTCACGCAAGGGAAATCCTCGACTCGCGAGGCAATCCGACCATCGAGGTCGAAGTTCGCACCGTTTCGGGTGCATTCGGACGCGCAGCCGTTCCGAGCGGCGCATCGACGGGCGAGCACGAAGCGCTCGAGCTCCGCGACGGCGACAAGGGCCGTTACCTGGGCAAGGGCGTACTGAACGCCGTCAAGAATGTCAACGAGGTGATCGCCCCGGCCATCATCGGCATGAACGTTGCCGACCAGGTGGGTATCGACAAGGCCATGATCGCCCTCGACGGAACCCCCACCAAGTCGAAGCTCGGCGCAAACGCCATCCTCGGCGTGTCGCTGGCCGTTGCCCGCGCTGCCGCCGACTATTTCGGCATGCCGCTCTATCGCTATATCGGCGGCGCGAACGCCAAGACGCTGCCCGTTCCGATGATGAACATCATCAACG